>ERZ1027188.89-NODE-89-length-39456-cov-22.190757_pt1 | contig 39456 bp, 29 predicted proteins | sample MGYA00519273_ERZ1027188 | MGnify/ENA primary metagenome ERZ1027188 (study PRJEB26926, sample SAMN06164623) | human gut metagenome | biome: ENVO:00009003; feature: ENVO:2100002; material: ENVO:00002003 | host: Homo sapiens | place: USA | collected 2012 ... | reverse complement strand
CTCAGCGACCGTAGGGAGCGATAACTCCTTTAACTTCTTTAACTCCTGAACTTGCGAACTTGAGCTATATCTTATTACATCTGCGAGAATGGCTGGCGATATTGACAGCCTGATTTCCAGTTGCTGCAACCATAGGCGGTCTTACCCTTGATGATAACGCCCTTTCCGCAGAGCGGACATGGCTTGCCTACCATTGGGTCGGCTGGAGACTTCTTTGCTGTAGCTTTCTTCTTTGCTGGCTTTTTCTTGAGATCTTCCTCCGTCATGATGGTCACTCTCCGGCTGCTGTTATCCGATAGAACATCGATGACAATCTGGTTGATCTGCTCTTTCAAACCATTGATGAATTCGGCAGGGTCGTAGGTCTTGTGCTCGATGTCTCGGAGCTTTTTCTCCCAGATACCGGTCAGCTCGCAGCTCTTCAGGAGTTCCTCGTGGATGGTGTCGATGAGTTCGATACCTGTTGGAGTTGCCATCAGGTTCTTGCGCTGGCGACGGATATAGTGGCGCTTGAAGAGGGTCTCGATGATGCCGGCACGGGAGGATGGGCGACCGATTCCGTTCTCCTTCAATGCTGCACGAAGTTCCTCGTCTTCCACGAATTTACCCGCTGTCTCCATCGCACGGAGCAGGGTTGCCTCGGTATAATACTTAGGTGGCGTGGTCCATTTCTCCGTCAGTGTAGGCTGATGATCGCCTGATTCGCCTTTCACGAAAGAGGGGAGGGTTCGCTCTTCTACCACTTCCTTCTTGGCACCGTTTCCGGTTCCATCGCCTGCATTTCCGCCATCGTTTCCGTTGGCGTTATCTGAAGCATCGTCGTCATCGGCATTCTTCGCATCCTTGGCATAGACTACTCGCCAGCCCGGTTCGAGAATCTCCTTGCCGCTCACCTTGAACTCTATCTTTTCCGGTTTTGGACCATCTTCGTTGATTACTTCGCCCAATACGGTGGTGGTAGAGAATTTACAGTCCGGATAGAACACGCTGATGAAGCGCTTGGCGATGAGGTCATAGACATTCGCCTCCATATCGGTGAGTCCGGTTGGCGGAACACCGGTTGGGATGATGGCGTGGTGGTCGGTTACCTTGCTGTTATCGAACACCTTCTTGCTCTTCGGCAGCTTCTTGCCGGTGGCTGCGAGCTGCTGGATGAGCGGCAGATATTTCTGCTGACTGGCTATCTTTGCCTGACTCACACCATTCAGAATCTGCGGACATTTCGGATAGATATCGTCTGTCAGAAACTGGGTATCTACACGAGGATAAGTGGTATACTTCTTCTCGTAGAGACTCTGGATGAGTTTCAGCGTGATATCGGCAGAGTAAGCAAACTTCTTGTTGCAATCTACCTGCAGCGAGGTGAGGTCGTAGAGATGAGGTGGCGCCTCGTTTCCCTTCTTCTTGCTTACATCTGTGACGGTGAAGGGTTTGCCGGCGATGGTACTGAATGCTTTCTCTCCTTCCTCCTTGCTGGTAAACTTGCCGCTGGTTGCCGTAAACTGGGTGTCGCGGTAGATGGTGGCGAGTACCCAGTAAGGCTCGGAAACGAAGTTGTCGATTTCCTTCTGGCGGTTTACGATCAGGGCAAGGGTAGGGGTCTGCACCCGGCCGATGCTGAGCACCTGTTTGTTCTGACCGTATTTCAATGTATAAAGTCGGGTGGCGTTCATGCCGAGAATCCAGTCACCGATGGCACGGGAAAGTCCGGCAAGATAGAGCGACTGATATTCCCCCTGGTCTTTCAGTTCCTGGAATCCCTGCTTGATGGCTTCATCGGTCATGGATGAAATCCACAGTCTCTTGACGGGGCATTTTGCCTGCGCCTTCTGCATCACCCATCTCTGGATGAGCTCTCCTTCCTGTCCGGCGTCACCGCAGTTGATGATGCTGTCGGCAGCCTGCATCAGTTTCTCGATGGTAGCAAACTGCTTCTTGATGCCTTCATCGTTGATGAGCTTGATGCCGAAGCGCTGTGGAATCATCGGCAACGCCGAAAGGCTCCAATGCTTCCACATCGGAGTATAATCATCCGGTTCCTTCAGCTCACAAAGGTGGCCGAAGGTCCATGTTACTTGGTAACCATTACCTTCCATATAACCGTCGCGTGCCGTGGTAGCCCCGATGATTCGGGCGATGTCCTTAGCCACGCTCGGTTTCTCTGCTATACAAACTATCATTCTTTATTCTAATTTCTCTTTGCAAAGGTACAATAAAATAATGAGAAAGCCATCATTTCGGCTTTTTTTTCTCATGGTAGAGAATAAAAAAGCCCTGTAAGAGCAAAAGCTTTTTGTTTTCAAAGCTTTTGCCCTTACAGGGCGACTTTGCTGATTGTTATCTAACCCAGGACGATTGCCCTGGGCTAGGAAATTCTGCCCTTTCAGGGCGTTTGGGTAAATCCTTGCGTGAGATTATGGCGTCCCGGCGGATTTGCAATCCGCCGTCAAAAAATGTTCGACCAATTAAACCCGGGGGATTTGTAATCCCCCAACAAAAGGAGAAGCATACTCCTTTGCTGCGGATTTCAAATCCGCAGAGCCTAAAAAGGTTAGGACATTTTTTAGCGCCGGATTTCAAATCCGGCGGGAAATCTGCGTGAGATTCCTTTGCTGCGGATTTCAAATCCGGCGGGACGCCTAGCGGAGATAATCATCTCTCATAAAAATCCGTGTAATCCGTGTAATCCGTGTAATCCGTGCCTAAAAAACAACGAGATTACTCGTACTCCTGCCAGCTCTTAATCTGCAACTGGTCCTGGCTCAATGTGCAGAAAGCCTCGATGAAGGCGGAAGCCAGACGGGCATTGGTGAACAGAGGAATGTTGTGGTCGATGGCGCCACGACGGATTCTGTAACCATTGGTGAGCTCACGCTTGGTGTGATTCTTAGGGATGTTGACGATGAGGTCGAACTTGTGGGCGGCAATCATCTGCATCACGTTAGGGATATCCTTGTGGTCCTCATCAGGCCATCCTACAGCAGTAGCCTTCACGTTGTTCTCGTTCAGGAACTTCGCTGTGCCGGCTGTAGCGTAGATGGTGTAACCGTTCTTCACCAGTGCCTGGGCTGCATCGAGCAGAGAAGCCTTTTCCTTAGCACCACCGCTTGAAAGCATGATGCCCTTATCCTTTGAAGGAATCTTGTAGCCGGTGGCAATCAATGAGTTGAGCAATGCCTCCTCGAAAGTATCACCCATACAACCTACCTCACCGGTAGAACTCATATCTACACCCAAAACAGGGTCGGCGTTCTGTAAGCGGGCAAATGAGAACTGTGAAGCCTTCACACCCATGCGGTCGATATCGAAGGCAGACTTATCCGGCTTCTGGTATGGAGCGTCGAGCATGATGCGGGTAGCCGTCTCGATGAAGTTGCGCTTCAATACCTTGCTCACGAATGGGAATGAACGGGATGCACGGAGGTTACACTCGATCACCTTCACATCGCGACCCTTAGCCAGGTACTGGATATTGAAAGGACCAGAGATGTTGAGCTCCTTGGCGATGGCACGTGAAATCTTCTTGATCTGACGGGCTGTAGCGAAGGAAATCTGCTGGGCAGGGAAGGTCATGGTTGCGTCACCAGAGTGAACACCTGCATACTCTACGTGCTCTGAAATACCATACTCTACAATCTCACCATTCTGAGCAACACCGTCGAACTCAATCTCGTTGGTCTCTGTCATGAACTGAGAGATAACCACTGGGTACTCCTTAGAAACCTCAGAAGCTGCCTCCAGGAAGCGACGCAGCTCATCATCATCGTGACAAACGTTCATGGCTGCACCGGAAAGAACGTAAGATGGACGAACGAGAAGAGGATAGCCTACCTCGTCGATGAACTTCTGAACATCCTCCATAGAGGTGAGGGCGCTCCACTTAGGCTGGTCGATGCCGAGCTTATCGAGCATGGCAGAGAACTTACCGCGGTTCTCTGCACGGTCGATGTTGACAGGAGATGTACCCAGGATTGGCACAGACTGGCGATGGAGCTTCATAGCCAGGTTGTTTGGAATCTGACCACCTACTGAAACAATCACACCACGTGGTGACTCCAGGTCGATGACATCGAGTACACGCTCGAATGAAAGCTCATCGAAGTAGAGACGGTCGCACATATCGTAGTCGGTAGATACGGTCTCCGGATTGTAGTTGATCATGATTGACTTGTAACCCAACTTGCGGGCTGTATTGATGGCGTTTACTGAACACCAGTCGAACTCTACTGAAGAACCGATGCGGTAAGCACCCGAACCGAGAACGATGACAGACTTCTCGTTCTTGTAGTAGTTGATGTCGTAACCCTCTACGGCGTAAGTCATGTAGAGATAGTTGGTGAGATCAGGATGCTCGCTTGCCACAGTAGGGATGCGCTTTACGGCAGGAAGAATGTTCAGCTTCTTACGCAGAGCACGAACTGTGAGCACTTCCTTCTCCATGTTGGTATCTTTGGTCTTCAATACGAAGCGGCCAATCTGGAAGTCAGAGAAGCCCAATACCTTAGCCTCGCGCAATACCTCGGCAGGAATCTCCTCCAGAGTATTATATTCAGAAAGCTTGTGCTTGTAATCTACGATATTCTTCATGCGCTCGATGAACCAAGGGTCAATCTTTGTCAGCTCCTCGATGCGCTCGATGGTGTAGCCTTCCTCCAAAGCCTGGGCGATGGCGAAGATACGTAGGTCGGTAGGGTTGGAAAGCTCCTCATCCAGGTTATCGAACTTGGTGTGGTCGTTGCCAACGAAACCGTGCATTCCCTGGCCAATCATACGGAGACCCTTCTGGAGCATCTCCTCGAATGAGCGGCCGATAGACATGATTTCGCCTACAGACTTCATGGAAGAACCAATCTTGCGGCTTACACCGGCAAACTTGGTAAGGTCCCATCGAGGAATCTTACAGATCATATAGTCGAGTGATGGAGCCACATAAGCTGAGTTAGGAGTACCCATCTCGCCAATCTGGTCGAGTGTATAACCGAGGGCAATCTTAGCTGCAACGAAGGCGAGCGGATAACCTGTAGCCTTAGAAGCGAGGGCAGAAGAACGGCTCAAGCGAGCGTTGATCTCGATGATACGATAGTCGTTGGTCTCAGCATTGAAAGCATACTGGATGTTGCACTCACCCACGATGTTGAGGTGACGGACACACTTCACGGCGATGTCCTGCAACATCTTCACCTGCTCGTCGGTAAGAGAACAGGTAGGAGCCACTACGATAGACTCACCAGTGTGGATACCGAGTGGGTCGAAGTTTTCCATAGAGGCAACGGTGAAGCAACGGTCGTTGGCATCACGGATGCATTCGAACTCAATCTCCTTCCATCCCTTCAGGCTCTCCTCAACGAGCACCTGAGGTGCGAAAGTGAAGGCAGATTCAGCAATCTCCTTGAACTCCTCTTCAGTCTTGCAGACACCAGAACCGAGACCACCCAGCGCATAGGCAGAACGGATCATGATAGGGTAGCCGATGTTGCGTGCCGCAGCCACAGCCTCCTCCATGTTCTCGCAAGCGTGGCTAACAGGCACCTTGAGGTCAACCTTGTTGAGCTCCTTTACGAAGAGGTCGCGGTCTTCTGTGTTCATGATTGCCTCTACCGAAGTACCCAACACATCCACACCGTACTCCTTGAGCACACCGTTGAGGTAAAGTTCTGTACCAACGTTCAAACCAGTCTGTCCACCCCAAGCGAGCATAATGCCGTCAGGGCGCTCCTTCTTGATAATTTCAGTTACAAAAAAAGGTGTCACCGGCAAAAAATAAACCCTGTCAGCAATACCTTCACTTGTCTGAATTGTAGCAACATTTGGATTAATGAGGACGGAACTAATACCCTCCTCGCGCAAGGCCTTGAGAGCCTGCGAACCGGAATAGTCAAACTCACCTGCCTGGCCAATCTTCAAAGCACCAGAACCTAGTACGAGGACTTTCTTAAGCTGTTTCTTCTTCATGTTATATAACTATAAGTTTGTTCTTTATATGTCTTATTATTTATGTTTTTAGCAACTAAACTGTATTTGCGTTAGTTCACAAATGGTAGACACACTATTTCGAGTTGCAAAGTTACGCTATTTATTTGATTATTCCAAATTTTCTGCAAATCTTTACAGTTAAATAACATCAATTATTATTATTTCTTCTCTAGAATGTCGTATTTTTGCAATTATTTTGTTACTTTTGCAGCGACTTTTGGTCATGTAGAAAAAGAATAAAAAATAGCAAACAAGATAAATATACAACAATGAAAGTCGGATTATTCGTCCCTTGCTATGTAGATGCCTTATACCCTGAAGCGGGTGTGGCTACATACAAGTTGCTCAAGCATTACGGACTGGACGTGGGTTATCCCGAAAAACAGACTTGCTGCGGTCAGCCAATGGCAAACGCTGGTTTTCAGGACAAGTCGGAGAAGGTCATAGAGACATTTGATGAACTGTTCAAGGATTACGATTACATCGTAGCTCCTTCTGCATCATGTGCTGCTTACGTGAAGGTGTATTACCCCAAGATTCTTGAGGGTAAGCACGAGTGTGTTTCCTCTAAAAAGATTATGGACGTTGTGGAGTTCCTTCACGATGTGCTGAAGGTTGATCATGTGCCTGGCAAATTCCCGCATGAGGTCAGTGTGCACAACAGTTGCCATGGTGTGCGCGAGCTTGGATTGTCGTCTCCTTCTGAGCGACACATCAAGCCATTCAATAAGATTATCGACCTGTTGAATATGGTGGAAGGTATTACCATCCACGAACCGGAGCGCAAGGATGAGTGCTGCGGATTCGGTGGTATGTTCTCTATCGAGGAGCCTGCCGTTTCTACCCGTATGGGCGAGGACAAGATCAAGCGTCACATGGCTACGGGTGCCGAATATGTTACCGGACCGGATTCTTCCTGCCTGATGCACATGGCTGGTATTGCCAAGAAGGAGAATATGCCGATCAAGTTTATCCATGTTGTTCAAATTTTAGCTGCAGGACTATGAGTACAGAACATTCCAAAAGAGCTGCGAAGTTTACGCAGAACGTAGAGAAGACCACCTGGCACGATGCTACCTTCTGGTCTGTTCGTCAGAAGAGAGATAAGATGGCGCAGGAACTTCCTGAGTGGGAAGACCTCCGCGAGCATGCGTCTGAAATCAAGATGCACACCATCACCCATCTTGCCGATTACCTCGATATGTTTTCCAAGAACCTGGAGAGCCGTGGGGTGAAGGTGCACTGGGCAAAGGATGCGCAGGAGTTCAACGAGATTGTGCTCGGTATTCTGAAAGACCATAACGTGAAGAAGATGGTGAAGTCGAAGTCGATGCTCACCGAGGAGTGCGAGATGAATCCTTATCTGGAGCAGCACGGCATTGACGTGGTGGAGACCGACCTGGGTGAGCGCATCATCCAGCTTCTGGGTCAGAAGCCTAGCCATATCGTGATGCCTGCCATCCACCTGAAGCGTGAGGAAGTGGGAAAGATGTTCGAGGAGAAGGGAATCTCCAAGGAAATCGGAAACTACGATCCTACTTACCTGACCCGCTGTGCCCGTCATCATCTCCGCGACCAGTTTATGGAAGCTGGAGCAGGTATGACCGGCTGTAACTTCGGTGTGGCTGCTACCGGCGATTGTGTGGTCTGCACCAACGAGGGTAATGCCGATATGACCACTTCCATGCCTAAGCTCCATATCGTAGCGATGGGTATCGAGAAGCTGGTTCCTGACTATAAGTCACTGGCTGTATTCCAGCGCCTGCTCTGCCGCTGTGGAACCGGTCAGCCTACCACTACCTATACTTCTCATTTCCGTCAGGCTCGTCCGGGTGCCGAGATGCATGTGGTTTTGGTGGATAACGGCAGAAGCGATATTCTCGCCGACAAGGACCACTGGCAGACCTTGAAGTGCATGCGCTGCGGAGCCTGCATGAACACCTGTCCGGTTTATCGCCGTTCGGGCGGTTACAGTTACACCTATTTCATTCCGGGTCCTATCGGTGTGAACCTGGGTATGCTGAAGAATCCGCAGAAGTACAGCGACAATGTTTCGGCATGTACCTTGTGCTTGTCATGCGATAACGTCTGTCCTTCCAAGGTGGGCCCTGGTTCTCAGATTTACGCTTGGCGCCAGAGCCTGGACAAGTTGGGCAAGGCAGATTCTGTGAAGAAGGCGATGTCGAATGGTATGAAATATCTCTTCGATCGTCCTGCGCTCTACACTACCGCCCTGAAGTTTGCTCCGCTTGTCAATCTGGTTCCAGAGTGCTGCACGCACTTCAGCCACTGGAATGCCTGGGGTATCGGTCACGCCAAGCCTGAGTTTGCAAAGAAGAGTTTCCATCAACTTTGGAAAGAAGGAAAGGTGAAGTGATTTAAGTGAAGAGTGAAGAACGAAGAGTGAAGAATTCAACGGCTTTACTGATCATAAAGTTCAAAGTTCAAAGTTCAAATTTCAATGAATAAAGAAGATTTCCTGAACAAGTTGCGTAAGAATACGCACGTTCAATTCGATATGCCTGCCGTAGATGTCAAGGGAATCCAGTATGAGGATACCTTGAAGCAGTTTATTGAGATGACTGAGTCTGTGGGTGGACACGTGATAGAGGCGAAGGAAGGCGAGAGCCTGGATGAGCTGGTGAAGAAGGCTTATCCGGAAGCCAAGGTCTTTGCTTCTCATCTGCCTGAGATTACCATGGCGCAGAAGAATCCTGATACCGTGGCTGAGGCCAACGACCTGAATGGTACCGATGTGGGTATTGTTTGTGGTGAAGTGGGCGTGGCTGAGAACGGTTGCGTCTGGATTCCTCAGACCATGAAGGAGAAAGCGGTGCTTTTCATCTCGGAATATCTTGTGATTTTCCTCGAAAAATCCAAGATTGTGAACAATATGCATGAGGCTTATGCCCGTATTGAGATGGATCCGAAGTATAATTTCGGTACTTTCATCAGTGGTCCTTCCAAGACTGCCGATATTGAGCAGGCATTGGTTATGGGTGCGCAGGCTGCTCGTGGTGTGACTGTTATACTCTTGTAAGAGGCAGAATGCTGCATTTATAAATAAAGTATAATAGTAGGTAAGTATGCAAAAAACAGGTGTTAACTGTTAACCTGTTAACTCTATAGACAAATCCCGAAGTTCCTGATGTGGAATTTCGGGATTTATATTTTCTTATAATCTCCATTCATACGTATCATAAACCACTCCTCTTCCTCCGAAACCTTCCTTCTGGTGGATGAGGTTGGCATTGAGGTAGTTTCCTCTGTCTTCGGTCGATTTACCGAAGTCGATGAATGGGGCGTTCCATTTCTTCTGGTTGATGATGTAATCGAAAAGCAGGTCCAGGGCTCCCTCTTCCTTCCCCTTTTCTGAAGCACCGATGTATTGGGTGTGTATTACTTGTGGAGTGATGAAGAGGATGGTTCCTGCAATGACATCCTCGTCCTTGAGAACAGAATAGCCGATGATGTTTTCCGGAAAACGGCTCATCAGGAGCTGCAGTTCCTCGTTGCTGTGTACGGGACGGGTATGATATTTCTGCTGCAGATTGTTGTTGAGGATGTTCCAGAAGGCAAGTACATCTCCGGGGGAACTTTGTCTGATGATGAGCTGGTTTCTCTTTGCCTTTCTGATTCCTCTTCTTCTCTGTTCAGAGAATCTGAGCTTGTTCTGCAGCGGAATGGTGGTGGATATTTCCCTGGTGCTGAGGCTAGCCTTGCCTGTGTGGATAAGGGCATAGAGATCTTCCTCGGATGGAATCTTGTGATAAATCCAAGGGATTGCCTTATAGGTGAGTTTCGAAAAGCCTTCCTGCTTCAGATAGTTTCCGATAGCTTCGAAGGTTTCGCAGGTAAGCGCTGCTGTCATCTTGTTGCAGGTGAGCAGACCGCCATACGTAAGTCCCTGATGGGAAACCAGTTCTTTTAGAGAAATCTCAATGTCAGAATCAGAACCCACCTTATTGCCGGAATCAGAAACCACCTCGTTGGCTGGCAGCAGGGCATAGAGCTTGTCCTTATAATAAATCATCAGGGAATGGTCGTGAAATCGGTCCTGATGATAATCCATATAGTTTCTATCAAACAGGAAGGTTCCCTGTCGGGATTGCTTTACGAATTCATTCCAAGTCTGATGGTTTTCTGGGGTGTATCTTTTGACAGTTATCATTCCTGTAGTGGATTAAATAGGATTCTCGGATTATCTCTTTCGGGAAGAGATGTAATCCAGAAACTCTTCATATTCATATAGATAATCATCGGCATCGTAAGGCTCTGAGGCGAGTACAAGGCAGACTGCTCCTGGCGAGAAGTTGTCGAGGGTGCGCCAGATTTCCGTATCCAGAAACAAGCCTTGGTCGGGACGGGTCAGATGGTATTGCTTCTTCTCGTGTCCATCGTCCAGATTGACCGTAAAGGAGCCTTTGGCAGCAATGATTACCTGTCGGAGCTGCTTGTGAGCATGTCCACCCCGGTTTTCTTCCTGAGGCACTCCATATATCCAGTAGGCCCGTTTCACCCGGAAGGGAATCTGCTGCTTCTTGTCGTCAATAGATACGAATTCACCGGTAGAAGTTGTTTCCAGGGGTAGATCGATGATTTTTCCGATTTCTTTCATTCGTCTAAGGAAATAATAGATACAGAAAACAGAAGTTTCCCCATTTCCTGTACCTATTATATATTATATGTATTGTTTATTTCTTCATATATGGGTCGGTACCCAATACGGTCTTTGCCAGGCGCTTTGCCTTGTCGCGGAGCTGGTTGAGGTCATCGCCCTTCTCGCCGTAGCAGAGAACGACACCCATGCGGCGACCCACGTGAGCCTCTGGCTTACCGAAGATGCGGATGCGGGTGTGGTCTTCCTTCAGGGCATCGAGCATGTTGTAGTTCAATGGCTCTGTGCTCTCTTCCGGTGAGAGGATGACGGCAGAACAGCCTACGTGCTCCAGGTGGATTCCGGCGATAGGCAAGCCCATCACGGCACGGAAGTGGAGCTCAAACTCGCTCAGGTTGGTAGTGTGACCGAGAGTAACCATACCTGTATCGTGTGGACGAGGACTCAGCTCAGAGAAGATAACCTCTCCCTGCTTGCTCAGGAAGAACTCTACGCCCCAGAGGCCGGCACCGGTCAAAGCCTTGGTCACTTCGCCTGCGATGTGCTCAGCCTTCTTCAAAGCCTCCTCAGGAATCTGGAATGGCTGCCAGCTCTCTCGGTAGTCACCGCCTTTCTGTACATGGCCGATAGGTGGGCAGAAGAGGGTAGGACCATTCTTCTGGGTGATGGTGAGGAGGGTGAACTCTGAATCGAAGTCGATGAATTCCTCGATGATAACTTCCTTCACGTCACCGCGACCTTCTTCCATTGCCTCCTTGTAAGCCTCCTTCAGCTCATCGTCGTTGTGAACATAGCTCTGTCCATGACCGCTTGAACTCATCAGAGGCTTCACTACGCATGGGAAGCCGATTTCGTCGGCTGCGTTCTTGAACTCCTCGAAGGTCTTTGCGTAGAAATACTTGGCTGTGCGCAGACCCAGTTCCTTGGCAGCCAGGTCGCGGATGGCACGGCGGTTCATGGTGTAGTTCACGGCACGGGCAGAAGGTACAATCTGAATGCCCTCCTTCTCGAAGTCGAAGAGTCGCTCGGTGCGGATAGCTTCAATCTCAGGCACGATGATGTCTGGGTGATGTTTCTCTACCACTGCGGTCAATGCGTCGCCATCGAGCATTGAGAACACTTCTCGCTCGTCGGCTACCTGCATGGCTGGTGCATTGTCATACTTGTCGCAAGCGATGACATACTGTCCTGCTCGCTTTGCGGCGATGGTAAACTCTTTGCCCAGTTCGCCTGAGCCCAAAAGCATAATCTTCTTCATTATATTATAAGTTAAATTTCTTTCTGATGAATTCTGCAATAAACTTGGCTGTCTCTTCGATTCCCAGATGGCTGCTGTTGATGCAGAGGTCGTAGCTTTCGCTGTGGCCCCACTTCTTGCCTGTATAGTAATCGTAGTAAGAGGCGCGCTGCTCCTCGTGGCTTTCGATAAACTTGCGAGCGGAAGCTCTGTCGATGTCCTTTCGCTTGCAGACTGCCTTGATGCGGTCGTTGATATTGGCTGTGATGAAGATGTTGATTACATTCTTGTAGTCACGGAGCACATAATCGGCGGTTCTGCCCACGAAAACGCAGTTGCCCTGATCGGCAGCCTTCTTGATGGCGTCGCTCTGGAATTTATATAAGCCTTCCTGTGAGAAGTCGTTATGATAAAAGTTGTTATCGCTAAGGAATGGCAGATGAGTATGGAAGAGAGACTTGAAGAATCCCTTCTGCTCATCGTTCTGCTCGAAGAATTTCTCGGAGAATCCGCTCTCCTTGGCTGCCAGGTTCAGCAGCTCACGGTCGTAGCATTTGCAACCGAATTCTTCCGCCAGCTTCTCGGCGATGATATGGCCGCCGCTTCCTATCTGGCGACCTACGTTTATGATAATCTTGGTCATAAGTATAAAATTTTAGCTGTTAACTGTTAACTGTTAACTTTCATGTTTTCTCTATGTTGTCTTTTCAACTTGTTCATGTACCACACCATCACGATGGCAGCGATGACTGCGGCCGAGAAGTCGGAGATTGGCATACTGTACCATACACCGTCAATATCCCATATCATCGGCAGGAAAGCCAGGAGCGGCAGGAGAATGAGCAACTGTCTCGAGAGCGAGAGGAAGATGCTTATCTTCACCTTTCCGATGCACTGGAAGAAGTTGGTGATAACCATCTGGAAACCGATGACCGGGAAGCAGAACATCACCACTCTGATTGCCTTGATGCCCAGGTCTATCAGCTGCTTATCGGTCGTGAACATTCTTGCGCAGTAGTAAGGCAGGAACATCGCTATCAGCCATCCTACCACCATGATGGCGGTGGCGGCAATGATGCTCAGGTTCAGTACGCGCATCAGTCGGTCCAGTTTCTGGGCTCCATAGTTGTAGCCTGCAATAGGCTGCATTCCCTGGTTAACGCCGAACACAAACATCACGAACACCATCGCAATACCGTTGGCTATTCCGTAGGCACCCACAGAGAGGTCGCCTCCGAATCTTACCAGCTGGTTGTTGATGAAGATGACGATGATGCAGGCGCACACGTTCATCAGGAAAGGCGAAATGCCGATGGAAAGGATTTTGTCCACGAGCTTTCTCTTCAGTTTATAGATGCCTTTCTTCATGTGGAGCAGCTCGTTCTTGTTGCTGAAGAGCTTGAACTGCCAGCACAGTGCCATCAGCTGCGAAAGGATGGTGGCGATGGCGGCTCCCTGTATTCCCCATTTGAAGACGAGGATGAAGAGCGCATCCAATATCACGTTCATTACCACCGTGAAGATGGTGGCGTACATCGCCTGCTTCGGCTTGCTCGCCACTCGGAGCAGGGAGTTCATGCCGAAATACATGTGGCTCACTACATTGCCCAGCAGAATGATGACCATATACTCATGCGCATAGGTGAGCGTCTGGTCGCTGGCTCCGAAGAATCTCAGGATAGGGTCGAGGAAGAGCAGACAGATGATGCTCAGTCCGATACCGATGATGAGATTCAGTGAAATCGTGTTACCCAGAATGTTCTGCGCTGTGGCATAATCCTTTTGTCCCAACTTCACGCTGATGGCAGTAGACGCTCCTACGCCCACACCGGCTCCGAAGGCGGCGGTGAGGTTCATGAAGGGGAAGGTGATGGCAAGTCCTGAGATGGCCATGGCTCCCACACCCTGACCGATGAATACACGGTCTACGATGTTGTAGAGCGAAGAGGCTGTCATGGCAATCATAGCAGGCAAGGCGTATTGAACCAGCAGCTTGCCCACAGGCTTGGTACCTAATTCTAATGTCGCTTGTTTATTTTCCATTTATATCTGTTTTTTGCCTCATAGCCCATCGCCTGCTGCTTTCAGAAAGCAGCAGCGTCGACTACTTGTCTGCAAAAGTACAAAAAATATCTGATACCTTATTATACATATAAGAAAAACTTGCATTTCCTGATAAAAACTTCCCTTTTCTTTTGGAGTTTTCGTACAAATTCTGTACTTTTGCACTTTAGAATAAACAATAACAATAAACAATGACAGCCGGCGAATCAAGCCGGATTGACCTATAATGATGAAAAAATATTTAATGCTATATGCATTCTTAATGACCACCCTTTCATTGCTGGCTCATGATGACAGGGTTACAAATTTTGAGCAGATGATGCGGTTGCCTCGCATCACGGAGACTGATATGGTGTCTTTCCCTGGTGGCAAGTGCATGATGTATCGTCTCTATCTCAAGGATAAGGATCTGATGAACACGCCTTATTCCGTAGAGCGTCCGGAGGAGTTTCTCTCTTCCCGTTCCATAGAGCGCCGCAAGCGTCAGGGGCTTCCCGTCGACGTGACCGACCTGCCCGTAGCTCCTGCCTATCTCAAGGCCGTAAGCGATGCGGGCATTGAGATTGTGGGCAAGAGCAAGTGGAACAATACTCTGCTGGTCCGCATCCACAAGGAGAAGGAACTGCGGAAACTGGAGGGATTGGATTTCATCACCCAGACCCGGAAGGTCTTTGAGGCGCCCGATTCCGTTACCCAGCGTGTGCGTTCTTCTGTTAGAAAGGGAAATAACGACTGGACGAGCGATGCTTCCGGCGAATACGGTGCGGCTAAGGATCAGCTGAAAGCCCTGAATGGCGAGAAACTCCATGCCAATGCCTATCGGGGCAAGGGCTTGATGATAGCTGTCTTTGACGGTGGATTCATGAATGTGGATAAGATTCCGGCGCTTCATGGCATTCATCTGGCAGGCATCCGTGATTTCGTGGTGCCTGAATCAAAGAATGTCTTTGCTGAGATGGAGCATGGAACGATGGTCCTCTCTACGATGGCTGCCAATCTGCCTGAAGTTTATATCGGTGTGGCTCCGGATGCGCAGTATCTGCTGGTGCGTTGCGAGGACGAGCGCACGGAGAGTCTTGCCGAGGAGGATTACTGGGCTGAGGCTGCGGAATATGCTGACAGCTGCGGTGTGGATATTATCAATTCCTCCCTGGGTTATCATGGTTTTGATGATACGAAGATGAATCATCATTATTATGAGCAGGATGGAAATACGGCCCTTATCTCGCGTTCGGCTTCGATGTGTGCCGATAAGGGAATCGTCTGCGTCAACTCTGCCGGAAACGACGGTATGGGCAGTTGGAAGAAGATTAATTTCCCTGCCGATGCAAAGGATATTCTTACCGTAGGAAGCATCAACGAAATGGGGATGAATGCGGCTTTCAGTGCCGTAGGACCTACGGCTGACGGAAGAATCAAGCCTGATGTGATGGCGTATGGTAGTCCTACTGCGGTGATTACGGGCAGGGGAAGCATCATCAATGATAACGGTACTTCGTTCTCCTCTCCGCTGATTGCGGGCATGGTGGCCTGTCTCTGGCAGGCGCTCCCCCACAAGACTGCCAAGCAGATTATCAAACTCGTGAGATTGGCTGGCAACAACCAGCAGCACCCCGATAATGTCTTCGGCTACGGTGTTCCTGATTTCTGGAAAGCTTATCAAACGGGAAAAGCGATTAAGTAGGCACGGAGAAAAAATAAGGCACTGAGAAGAAAGAATAAGGCACTGAGAAGAAAGAATAAGGCACGGAGAAAAAAGAATAAGGCACGGAGAAGAAAGAATAAGGCACGGAGAAAAAAGAATAAGGCACGGATTACACGGATTACACGGAGGCTCGCGCCCTTGTTCTCTGATAAAAAATCCGTGTAATCCGTGTAATCCGTGCCTAAAAAAAAATCCCGTGCCTAAAAAAAATCCCGTGCCTAAAAAATTACCGTGCCCCCAAAAATAATTCAGTGCCAAAAATATAAGAGTATGAAGCAAAGATTGTCTCTCTATGAATTAAACTCGATAGTCAGCGAAATCATTTCGATGTCCTTGCCCGACAGCTATTGGGTGGAAGCGGAACTCTCTGAGGCTCGCGAGGGCTATGGTGGGCACTGCTATCTGGAGCTCATCGAAAAGGACGAGCGCTCCAATACGCCGATAGCCAAGGCGCACGCCGCCTGCTGGCGAAACCGATGGATGCTCATCAAGCCGAACTTCGAACGGATCACCGGACAGCGCATCCATGCAGGCATGAAGGTGCTGCTCAAGGTTCATGCACAGTTTCATGAGAACTACGGCTTCTCATGGATTGTAGACGACATCGATCCCAACTATACGATGGGAGATATGGCGCGCAAGCGGTTGGAAATCATCAATACGCTGAAGGCTGAGGGCGTTTTCGAACTCCAGAAGGGGCTGGTGCTCCCGATGTTCTGCCAGCGCATCGCCGTCATTTCGAGTGCCACGGCTGCCGGATATGGCGATTTCTGCAATCAGCTTGCCGATAACGACTATGGTTTGCAGTTCACCACCCGTCTCTTTCCTGCCACGATGCAGGGCGAAGGTGTGGAGCAGAGTGTCATCGCAGCCCTGGACTGCATCAATGCCGAATGGGAGGAGTTCGATTGCGTGGTCATCATCCGAGGTGGAGGAGCCACCAGCGATCTTTCCGGTTTCGATACTCTGGCGCTTGCCGAGAATGTGGCGAATTTCCCGCTGCCTATCATCACGGGAATTGGACATGAGAGGGATGAGAGTGTGCTTGATATGATTTCCTTCCAGCGTGTGAAGACGCCTACGGCTGCCGCTGCCTTCCTCATCAATCATCTTACCGAGGTCTATGCCCGGGTGATGAATGCGCAGGAGGCTATCGTGCAGAACGTGAAGCACCGGCTGCAGGTGGAGAAGATGAGACTTGAAAGGTTGAGCAACACCATTCCGGTTCAGTTCTCGCTGGTAAAGACGCGGCAGGGGGCTTATCTCGACCGTCTGATGAGTCGTCTCAGTTCGAATGTCCAGTCGAAAGTATCGAATGCCCAGCGCAAGTTGGAGATTCTCTCGCAGAACATCCAGCCGGTATTGGAAAGAAAAATGCTCAACGAGAGTCATCGTCTGCAGCTCCTCTCTCAGCGCATTCAGGCGCAGGACCCCGAGTTGTTGCTGAAACGTGGCTACAGCATCACGCTGAAAGATGGCAAGAGCATCCGTTCTGCCTCAGAACTGAAGAGTGGCGATATCATTGAAACGAGGTTCGCCGAGGGCAATGTGAAGTCGGAAGTGCAAAATATCCACTGTTAACTGTTAACCTGTTAACTCCAAACAAAATTAAATTATGGCAAAAGAAGAAATGAAATATGAGCAAGCCGTAAGAGAGCTTGAGCAGATTGTAGAAAGAATGGAGAATGATGAGCTCGATATCGACCAGCTCTCCGAGCAGTTGAAGCGTGCCAAGACCCTGGTGAAACTCTGCAAGGACAAACTCACCAAGACCGATGAGGAAATCAAGAAGCTCCTTAGCGAAGATTAATTCCCCCTCTCACCAGTTTCGGCGGATTTCAAATCCGCAAAGAAATAGGTCGAACCTTTTTTTTGTCTGCGGATTTCAAATCCGCAGGAACGCCTACGGAGGATTGAAGCCCCCGCTTGTTTCGGCGGATTTGCAATCCGCCGCCGTACAGGAAACTATTGCGGATTTGTAATCCGCTAAAAGGACCGGCGCAAGAATAAAATAGCCCATAAATTTGGTAAAATTATGCCTTAACATGGCAGAAATGAATAAAATGATAACGTTTTCACTAAAAAGATTGCAAAATAGTTGCAGATTAATAGAATATTTTGTACTTTTGCATTCAAAATATTAGTAGAACATTAAAAATATAGATGTTATGAAAGACTTAGATTGGTCTAATTTGTCATTTGGCTATCGCCAGACTGACTACAATGTTCGCTGTTACTATCGCGACGGCAAATGGGGCGAAATAGAAGTTTGCTCTGATGAGTATTTGAAATTGCACATGGCTGCAACCTGCTTGCACTATGGTCAGGAGGCTTTCGAGGGCTTGAAGGCTTATCGTTGCCCAGACGGCAAGGTGCGCGTGTTCCGCATGGACGAGAACGCTAAGCGCTTGCAGAGCACATGTCGTGGCATTCTGATGCCAGAGGTGCCTACAGAAATGTTCGAGGAAATGGTTAAAAAGGTGGTCCGCCTCAACCAGGAGTGGATTCCTACCTATGAGAGCGGTGCTACGCTCTATATCCGTCCGCTGCTCATCGGTACAAGTGCTCAGGTGGGCGTGCATCCTTCTAAGGAGTATTGCTTCCTCATCTTCGTAACTCCAGTGGGTCCATACTTCAAGGGTGGATTCTCTACCAACCCATACGTCATCATCCGTGATTTCGACCGCTCTGCTCCTCTCGGAACCGGTATCTATAAGGTGGGTGGAAACTATGCTGCTTCCCTCAGAGCCAACAATATTGCTCACGAGAAGGGTTATGCCTGCGAGTTCTATCTCGACGCCAAGGAGAAGAAATACATGGATGAGTGTGGTGCTGCCAACTTCTTCGGTATCAAGAACAATACATACGTTACTCCTAAGAGTACATCCATCCTCCCATCTATCACCAACAAGAGCTTGATGCAGCTGGCTGAGGATCTCGGTATGAAGGTAGAGCGCCGTCAGATTCCTGAGGATGAGCTGGATACATTCGAGGAGGCTGGTGCATGCGGTACAGCTGCCGTAATCAGTCCTATCAGCTACATTGACGACTTGGATACTGGCAAGCGCTACAACTTCGGTGAGAAGCCAGGTCCTATCTCTAAGCACCTCTATGATACCCTCCGTGGAATCCAGTATGGTACCATCGAGGACAAGCACGGTTGGACAACCGTAGTTATTGAGTAAAAACCAATAAGAGATAATATTTCGTTCAGAGCACTTTGAGGAGTTTTCGCTTCTTGGAGTGCTTTTTTTTCTGCCTTTTTCATCCATTTTCTTGCGAGTTTCATAAAATAATCGTAACTTTGCCCACAGAAATATAACTTCTTAAAAGAAAGGAAAGATTATGCAGACAACTATCAATATATCATTGGATGTGCCTCAGACTTATCAGTTGGATACATTGAAGCAGGAGTTGACGGAGTATGCTAAGAAATTAGTAGCTAAAGCTAAGCCTAAGGCAAAGGCTAAGGCTGAAAAACAGCATTACGCTTTTGAGGCTTTGCGTGGATTCGCCCAGACAGATGCTTCGGACGAAGAATTGTTGGATGAATATTTAGAGGATAAATACGGAATATAGCTCATGAAAGTTTTTTTAGATACAAATATATTCATGGAGTTTGTGGCTCATCGTAAGCAGGAAACTCTAACATTTACTATTTTTGAGGCTATCAAAAAAGGTAAATTCACTGCTGCTGTTTCTGTTGGCGGTATGTACACTATTGCGTATTTATTGACTCGTGTCTTTAAGAAAAAAAATATTCATCAGCCGGAGTTAAATGAAAAAGTTAGATTTGGACTTAATGGCTTGATCGATTTGGCTGAGGTTATAGATTGTTCTCAAAATACAATTCTGGAAGCTATCAATGACGAGCGCTTTACCGACATAGAGGATAGTTTTCAGTATCATTGTGCCTTGCAGAATGATTGTGATGTTCTGTTGACTATCAACATCAAAGATTATAAAAACGTATTAGGACAAAGACCGGAAGTTTTGACTCCTGAGGAATTTGTTGAGAAGTATCTCGAATAAAATACCATAGCCTTTCAGCATTCCCCCTTGCTGAGAGGCTTTTTCTTTTTAAGGCAAGAGAGGTGGTTAACAGAGTTAACAGTTAACAGCTGTTTTTTCCTACCTCTCCCTCGCGTACCTTATATAATAATAAATATATATATACTTATTTTTATATGTGTAGGGGTGGGGGTATGCATTTTTCGGGTGTTAACTGTTAACCCTGTTAACCCTGCCCCTCTTTCGTGCTTACTCTATGCTTCCTGATGGTCAACTCATAGAGTTGGGATGGAAGAAACTATGAGTTAGTATTTTTAATGTATTTTTGCCTTTATTATTGCTTGGTAAGCAGGAATGGAAGCGCTGTTTAACCGTCTCTTATGTAGAGTCTTAGCCATCATTTATGGCAAGCCCTGGTCATCATTTGTGGCAAGCCTAGGCCTTAAAAGAAGCCCCTGCTTTGAAGCAGAGGCTTGTATTTATCTCGATACTGGGAATACATAATATTCTCTATCCACATCAAAATCCACTACCCACTGGTCGATAATCACGTTATCATCCAATGCCTTGATTTCTATGGAGTGGTTGCCGCTAGACAGCGTAACATAGAAATTCTTGAGGGATTGACCCCTCCAATGATCGAATTTCCATTCCTTTGAATTGAAAATTTCCTTCATCTGGCACACTACCGGCTCGGCACGGTCGATGCTCACGCTTACCCTCATGTTCTTCACATTTTCCAGATAACTTGGTATTACAGCCAGCGTAAATCTCGCATCCCCGCTCTTTCTGCAATAGAAAGTATAGTTGAGCGTGGCTCCCTTAGGCAGTTTAACGGCCTTGTTGCTGTGTCCCAGGAGCGGAATCAACTTGATGCGCTCAGCGTCCTTTCCCTGGCTCTGAGGGGCGTTATAGCCCTTTTGCCACTCATAGGCATTCTTGGCGATGATGTCGTTGGTGTAGGTAGAGAGCGCGAGGAAATCGGTATTCCGGTTGAAGGCATCTGCCATCAGCGATTTGATTTCGTTGGCTCTGAGCGTGCCCGGCAGCTGCGGAGCCTGCATCTCTGAGGCTTTGTTGTCGATGAAGTTCGCCCATTTCCCCTTGCCAATCCTGGCGTAATAGGCATTGAGCTGCTTCAGCGTATTGTAGGCGTTGAGGCTGACGGCTGCTGCTGTCTTCGCTTCATCGTCCTTGTAGAAAAGTCCCGGACGGGCGATTTGGCGGGCTTCCTGCGCCTCTAATTCCTTCTCGGCGATAAGGGCTGCAGAGAAGATAGGATACTTCACAATCTCGAAGAAACCGTCTTTCTGACCGGCTGGCAGGGTACGCTCGATGGCTGCAGCCTTCGCCTTCAGCTGTTCGAAATAGTAGAGATGGCGCTCCAGCTCATTACCGAACTCTCCCGAATGGAATTCTGTATCGCCGTAAGGCATGATCATATAAGCCGGCTGGCGGATGCTGGTAAGGCGATAGTATTCTTCCATCAGAGGCGCGATTTTCTTGCCTGTAGCGGCTCCAAAAAGGTTGCTGAGCCAATTGTCCAGATAGCTCTTGCAATCCTTTGTCAGCGCGTTTTTATCCCATGCCAGATCCATCATCATCGACAGCTGAAGCGATGCTGTCAGCGGATTGGATAGGTTGGCTATCCAGGCGCAATCCTCGTCGTTGTGGACTGCAGAGCGGTGCGATTTGTTGCGATGACCGTTCTTGGTCTCCAGGTAATCCCTGTTGTTCAGCATTTCGAGCAGCAGTCCCGGAGCCGTTTGTCCCATCTCCATCTGGCTGTTGTCGCAAACCATCTTCACGTTCTCGATGGTCTTTCTGCGCTTCTTCTTGTGCTTTTTGCCCGTCAGTTCCGTCACCTTGTAGTTGTCCGCCAGACAGATGTCAAAGCTGTCTACGACGGCTTTATTATAGGCAGCATCGTGCTTTCCGTCTACCTTCCAGAGGGTGTTGCATTTCAGTCTCAGCATCAGTCGTGCGATGCGGCTATAGTTCTTCGGGTTCATCCATTGGCTTCCGTTGAGCGCCAGTCCTCTGAATTCTATTCTCGGAATCTCCAGCCATTCCTGCTTGGAAGGGGTAGAGATGGAGCTGTGTGGCTGAGGCTGAAGGTCGTGCCACGCCATGAAGGGAGTGACGCCAGCCAGCTGAGACAGCTGCATGATGGCGTAGGCGGTGCCTCGGGCGTTGCTTCCTACCACGATGAGGCGGTTCTTCCTCACTCCGATGTAGAAGGCGTCCTTGGCGGTTATGAACTGATGCAGCGGAATCTTGAGTTTTTCAACAGTTGAAAATTCCTTGTTCGAAAGTAAATCGAGCTGATAAATCTGTATCGGAGCATTCGATTTCTCCCTAGCTTCTAAGCCGGTAACCGCTTTCATGTCGTTGGCAAACTCTCTGAGCGCTATTTTCACCACGGGTGCCTTTGTGGCGTTGATGGAGTAGGTCACTCTGCCGTTGCTGTCGGTCCAGTAAACCTTTGGGGCAACGGTCTGTGCTTCTGTTTTCTTGCTTCTGTTTGAGGTTAGGGCATTGACAGGAAGGCAAGAGAAGCAGGCCAAGGTCAATGCAGCACCTATAATAATCTTTTTATAGTTCATTTCTTTGCGTTTTAAACGGGTTGGTCGTGGATAAGTGTGAAATCTCCACATTTCTCTAATCTGCAAAGATACATAAAAGTGTTTAATATCTGAAATTATTTAGTTTTTATTTGCTTATTACATTATTTATTGTTACTTTTGCACAAATAAACAGAAGAATTATGACATTATATCCGAAATTAATAGAAGAGGCTCTTGCTACGGTCATCTACCCGGGTACGAAGAAGAACCTCATCGAGAGCGAGATGCTGGCTGATACGCCTAGCATCAATGGTATGAAGGTGAAGGTGGTCTTGCTCTTCCCTCGTGATACTGATCCTTTCCTGAAGAGTACCGTGAAGGCGGCTGAGGCTGCCATCCATTATCATATCTCCAAGGAGGTTGAGGTTGAGATAGTTACTGAATTCAAGTCGGCTCCTCGTCCTGAGGTGGGCAAGATGCTGCCACAGGTGAAGAACGTCATCGCTGTAAGCTCCGGTAAGGGTGGAGTAGGCAAGAGCACCGTTTCTGCCAATCTCTCCATTGCCCTGGCTAAGCTGGGCTATAAGGTGGGTTTGCTCGATACAGATATCTTCGGTCCTTCCATGCCTAAGATGTTCGGTGTTGAGGAGGAGCGTCCTTATTCTGTTCACAAGGACGGAAGAGACCTCATCGAACCTATCGAGAAATATGGCGTTAAGCTCCTGAGTATCGGCTTCTTCGTAAGCCCTACCACGGCTACCTTGTGGCGTGGCGGTATGGCTTGCTCTGCCTTGAAGCAGTTGATTGCTGATGCTGACTGGGGCGAGTTGGATTACTTCATCCTTGATACTCCTCCTGGCACAAGCGATATTCATCTTACTCTGCTCCAGACGCTTGCCATCACGGGTGCGGTTATCGTAAGTACTCCTCAGCAGGTGGCTCTGGCTGATGCCCGTAAGGGTATTGACATGTATCAGAATGACAAGGTGAACGTGCCAATCCTCGGTCTTATCGAGAACATGGCTTACTTTACTCCTGCTGAGTTGCCTGAGAATAAGTATTATATCTTTGGTAAGGAGGGCTGCAAGAATCTTGCCAAGGAGATGAACGTGCCATTGCTTGCCCAGATTCCTATCGTCCAGAGCATCTGCGAGGGTGGAGATGATGGTGCTCCTGCTGCAACCAAGGTTGATTCCATCACCGGTCAGGCTTTCCTGAGCCTTGCCCAGAGCATCGTGACAGTAGTGAACCGCAGAAATGCCGAGAAGGCTCCAACCAAGATTGTAAGTACACACAAGTAGTAAATATCCTATTTGATAAGGGTATAAAATAAAAAGCTAGGATTGCCCTCAAGCAGTCCTAGCTTTATTTTTATCAGAGGAGTTAACAGGTTAACAGTTAACAGCTGTTTTTTGCATGGTCACCCCTGGCGTCCTGCCGGATTTGCAATCCGGCATTAAAAAATGTCCTAACCTATTAGGCTCTGCGGATTTGCAATCCGCAGCAAAGGAGTATGCTTTACCTTATGTTGGGGGATTGTAAATCCCCGGTTTTAATAGGTCGAACTTTTTTTTACGGCGGATATCAAATCCGCCGGGACGCCTGGCGGGGGTGCGCTCTTGACACACCCTCTTTTTTCTCAGGAGTTAACAGGTTAACAGTTAACAGCTGTTTTTTGCATGGTCACCCCCGAAATTATCCATTGTACATTATTCATTGTACATTATCCATTATCCATTCTCCACGATTTCTTCCGCCTCATCCTCTTCTTCTGCTACTTCAGCTGTAAGATTTGCCTTGAGTCTTGCAGAACGCAGTTGCTGCCTGAAAACCAGGCAGGTAGCCAGGAAATAGACGCCCGTCTGTATCCAGAGCGCCCTGAATTCCGGAAGAATATCAGCAAGAGATGCTCCCATACTGCTGATTCTGAGGAATCCCCGGATGCCGAAAGTGGATGGGAAAACCCACGAAAATCCTTGCCAAAAGCCCGGAATATTGCTCTGTGGCCATGAAATTCCCGTCATAAAAAGCAATGGAACGGAGGTAAATACCACCAGAAGCATCACGTTTTCACGATATTTTACCAGACATGACAGCATAAAACCGAAGAAAATGCACGATAGGATATAAGGCAAGAGGAAACCAAGAATGGTGGTCCACGTTACCATGCTGACAAATCCGAACAGTTTCGGAACTACCAGCGTAAGATACATTCCCATCACGGCATAAACCATGAAATAAACCATCGCCTTACCGAAAACGATGCGGAAAATACCGCCATAATGCTTGCTTACCGGTATCAGTTCGCGATTTCTGTTCGTTTCTCTTGATGTTCCTGCCGCCATTCCGATGCCCAACAGCATGGTTTGCTGCAGAATCAGCACCAGAACACCCGGAAGAATCGCATTTCCGTATCCCCCGGTTGTGTTGAAAATCGGAACCTCATCGAAAGCCAGCGGCTCGGTGGTAATCTCATCGTCTCTATCCGTGAATCCGCCACCTTTAGAAATCTGAATGCCCGAATTGATATGGCTTGCCACGCCCTGCGCCGTCTGATAAATTGCCTTATAGGTAAGCATCAGACTCATATCGCAATAAACGCCCACATGCGCCTGTTCGCCACGATTTAGCTTGGTGTCGAAATCGGAAGGAATATAGATGATTCCATGCACAGCCTGCTTCTGTACCAGCTGCTTCGCCTCATCAAGACTGTTGCAGTAATACGTTGCCTTGGCATCAGGAGAGGCATCGTAATCGCGGATAAACTCGCGGGAAGTATGGCTGTGGCTGAGGTCGACAATCGCCGTATCCACCTCTCTCACCACCTCGTTGTTGTAAATCCACGAGTAGAGCAGCGGATAGCCCAGCGGCACCAGGATACAGAAGATGAGCACACCCTCGTCACGGAACACATTGCGCATTTCCGTCTTCCAGATGAAGCACATGTCCCAGATACCATTGATAATCTTATATAGTAAACTACTTTTTAACATTGAACTCTTTAACTTTGAACATTGAACTTTGAACTTTATGATTCGTAAAGCTGTTGAATTCTTCGTTCTTCACTCTTCACTTTCCTACGGCAGGTACTTGTAAACCAGCATTGCCTTCTTGATGTTCCAGATAGTGAGCATTGGCAGGGCACAGAAGAGCACCATCGCACCCCAGTGCAATACTGCATCGCTCATCGGAAAACCATTGAAGATGTTCATCTGGTAAATCATGTAGTAATGGCGCATAGGGAAGAGCTGTCCGATGGCCTGGATAGGCGAATCCATGGCGAAGAGCGGATAGGTGGCTCCGCAGATGGAGAAACTAACCACGCCCCACAACGAACAGATACTCATCGACATACGGAGCGAAGGCATCAGTCCGAAGGCAAAAATGCCAAAGCACTGGCAGGATAATACGCTCAGAATGCCCAGCAGGATGATAGGCAGCGCACCGCCCGGATGAGGGAAATCCAGTACATGATAGATATAGAACTCGAACAGCAGGAAGATGCTCAGGAAGATGAGCGTCTGAGGAAGCATCTTGCCGGCGATGGCGAGATAAGGATTGTTGTTCGCCATTCGCATCCAGTCTTTTGCCCGGTTGAATTTCAACTCCGTTCCTATAGAATAAGGTGTAATCAGGAAGATGAACAGCATGATGAGTCCCGGCACCATCACCGTGGAGAGATAGTAGTTGTAGTTGGCATATGGATTGCCTATCATGTGCAAATCTACAGCAATAGGCTGCAGAAAGGTCATGATTTCATCATTCGTCTTTCCCAGTGCCGACAGCTTCGCCATTCCTGCCGCTGCTCCTCCCAGGGTAGAAATGGTCTTCAAGTCGCGGAAGAGCAGGGAGCCTGCCGCCAGCGACACGCTGCTGTAGTAGAAGGAAATCTTAGGCTGTTTCTGAGCCATCAATCCTGACTCCGTTCCGTTAGGAATCACCAGGAAGGCATAGATTTCGTTCTTCTGGATAGCATGTCTTGCCTCAGCTATGTTCTCATAGTGAGCCACCACCTTGGTGGTCTGGAAAGCGTCGAGCTTATGCACCAGCTGGCGGGAGGTATGAGATTTGTCCTGGTCAACAATGCCCACAGGCATGTCGGTAGGCACACCTCCCTGCATCAGGGTAGTGAAGAAAATCACCACCACGATGGGGAAGATGACCATGCAGAAGAGATAGATAGGATTCTTCCACATGATGCCGCATTCTCTGAGGGCAATATGATATAATCTCTTGAACATAGAAGTTATTTAATGATGAGTGACATTCCCGGGCGCAATCCTTCGAGCTTGGTGATAGGACGGGCCTTTACCTCGAAAGTCTTGCGGTCGTAATCGCCATTGTCCTTGGTTGCCTTCCAGGTTGCGTATGAACCCTGGTCCTTCAGGTAATAAACCTTCATCTTGATATCCTTGTTGAAGGCTGGGACGAAAGCGGTAAATTCATCACCCTTGTTCAAGCCCTGGAGATGGTCTTCGCGGACATTGAAGGTTCCCCACATATCGCTCATGATAGAGATGCTCATGATAGGAGAACCAAGACCCACCAGCTCGCCTACCTTTGGATAGACATTGCTTACCTCGCCTTCGCACTGGGCAATCTGAACCGTCTCCTTCAGGAGATTCTTCACTACATCCACGGCGCTCTTGGAAGCCTGGGTGTTGTTGGCAGCCATGCGCTTCTCCTGCTCACGTGCTCCGTTCTTGGCCATTTCATACTGGCTCTTGGCTGCAGCCACCTGTGCCTCTGTTGCCTTGTAGGCAGCAAAAGCCTCATCGCGCTTCTGACCGCTGATGACGCCCTCGTTGTAGAGGTTCTGCATGCGGTCGTAGGTCTTCTTGGCGATGGTTGCAGCAGCTTCTGCCTGCTGAACCAGCTGATAAGCACCCTGAATTTGCTCCTTGCGTGCACCGGCATCGGTCAAATCCTTCATGGCTTCGGCAGCAGCATTGGTTGCCTGAAGCATCTGCTCCTGTGATTTCATCTCAGGAACTTCGAGGATGGCGAGAGTATCGCCTACGTGAACATAGTCGCCCTCCTTCACTCTCAATTCTACTATACGGCCAGGCAACTTGCAGGATACTCTGTATTCTGAAACTTCAACCTCGCCCTGGATGGTGTCGTCCTTCTGTTCCAAGGTAAAGAAACCGATGACACCCACTAGGATAACTACCGCCGTAAATCCGATGACAGCGAGTAATATGTTGTTATGCTGTGATTTCTTAGACATTTTTATCTGAATTTGAATTTTTTAAAAACTTCTTTTATAAAGATGAAACTGAGGAAGAAAGTCCCCCCTCTAGTCACCGTTAAATCCGATTCCATCGGATTTCCGCCCCAGGATTTCCGCCCCCAGGATTTCTGCCCCCGGTGCCGTTATTGCAGGATACCGAGCGCCTTGTTGAGCCCAACCTGTGTCAGCTTCACGTCGATTTCGGCGTCAATCTTCTGGCTCTGAGCCTGTTGCCAGGCAGTCTGTGCAGCCATCACATCGGTAACCTCCATTACGCCTTCCTTGAATCCGAGGTTGGCGCATCTGAGGTTTTCCTCAGCGCTGGCAATGTTTCTCATCGCCATATTGAGCTTCTTCTGAGCTTCCTTCACCTTGAACTGGCTCTGCGCAATCTGAAGGTGAATCTTCTCGCGCGTATCATCCAGGTTCATCTGGGCGATATTGGTGGTTGCCTTAGATGCTCTCACCTTATAGGCGCAGTCAAACCAGTTCCATACTGGCACCTGGACGATGATTCCTACGTTCCATACTCCTGTGAATTTCTTCTGGAATCCATTGAAAACATTAGGATTTGAAATGGTGTAGCCACCGGTCAGAGCTACATGTGGCATGTAGATGGCTCTCACCAGATTGGTAGCCTGCTTGGAAATATCGAGTGCATTCTGGAGCATTCTCAATTCCGGACGGGTATTCATCGCTGAGTCGGCAGCTGCTACTCTTTGCTGTTCTGTGTCGACAGGTGTTCCTGAAAGAGCCAAGGTCTCCTTATCTTCATCAGCAAGTGTGATTTCCTGATTCATCGGGATTCCGCAGAGCTGGCAGAGCAGCATCTTGGAAAGAGCCAGTCCGTCTTCTGCCTGAGTCATCTTCATCTCTGCCTCGTTCACCTTTACGTCTACCTTCAAGCCGTCAGCCTTCGTCGCAACACCCTGCTTGATCATCTTGTGAACATCATCATTGAGCTTCTGTACCAGGTCGCGGTAACTGGTGGCTAGCTTATGCTTCTGTTTGAGCGAAACTGCCAGCCAGTAAGCCTGGTCGATGGCGTAGAGAGTCTGCTGGGTCTGATGATCCAGATCGTTCTCAGCTATTTCTTCTCCGATGTCGGCAATCTTGTTGGCTGCAATAATAGCACCGCCCATATAGATAGGCTGTCTTACCATCACGCTTCCTGCCCACATGTTTCGGGTGTCAGTTCTGAAAGCATCCACTACATTTTGTCCGATAGCATTGCCCTGCTGCTGGACAGAAGCCAATTTATCAGAAAGCAAGTCTCCTATCTTCTGTGCCTGTTCTGGCGTCAAGATGCCCTGACCAACCAACTGTCCCATCAGATTGCTGGCATTCCCTGAGATTCCTCCAGCCAGAGTAGAACCCAAATTGCTGAATGCTGCTTTCTGATCACTGTTCAGCAGGGAAATCTCTTTGCTGAACCATTCATATCCACCCAAGGCATCCACCTTAGGCAAGTATTTCGTGCGTGCCGATTTCTTCAGGTTATACGCCACGTCTTTCTTGAGCTTCGAGGCATTGATCTGCTTGTTGTTGCGCAGAGCCATAGCACGGCAACTGTCGAGACTTAACGCTTGCGCTTGTGCCCCGGCAGGAATCAATGCTCCCATCATCATGAAAATAGTTATTATTTTTTTCATCCTTATATAATATTATATAATATCGGATGCAAAATTATCGAATTATTCTTAAATATCAAAGAAAATTTATTTATGAAATCTTTAAGAAATAAAAAAAATCTTATATTGTGGAAAAATGGAACATACATCATAGTTTTCCTACTATGATGCATGTTACTTTTTCCCTTTTCTCAGAAACGTACAACGGTTTCTTCACCCCAGTCGGCATCAACCGTTAAGCCTACATTTCTGTCATCGTCTTCATCTAAACTTCCGCCTGATGATTTCGTAAGCGAAATGTCTGTCTTGATGATTTCGTTTCTTTTCATCTTTAAATCAGACTTGGTAAAGGTTTTGATGGCATGGGCATCGGCATCTAAGATGCTGATGGTCATCTTGATAGCCTTGTTCTCTTCGTGCGGGAAAGTATATACGGTGAAGTCTCTGTTGTTGTCTGTGAAATTGAAGATTTCCGTCTGCCGACTGTTTACACAGCCATATCCCGTGGTTGCATCCAGCGTACTGCTTCCTCCGGTATAGTAGAACTTGATGCTCCTGACTTCTTCCGGAATCGTTTCGTCAGTAATATGAAGCTTGAAGGCTGCTACGGCTCGCTGCAGCTTCACATCTGCCTCTACCTTATCGCTCTTGATGCTCAATCTGCCATAATAATAAAAGGTGTCGGTAAGCTTGTTGCTCGTGAATTTTACCTTTTCGGGCACACTCATCGTGCAGTTGCCCTTGCCGCTATGGGCAATGACAACGAGTCTGTATTCGCCTTCATCCAGACTGAAACTGGCAATGCCGAAATTCGCGTCATCGCTGGTTTGGTTGATGGTCTCTATTTTCTCTTCGCCATCAAAGACCACAAAGGAAACTCTGGAACATACATCCTGGAGAGCTGTTCCCGAAGTTGTTGCCTTGGTAACTTTTCCGATAGTGCGGTTCTGAACTTGGTGTATGCGCACCGTTACGTTGGCGTTTGCGTCATGTGTTGAGCTTTGGCCCGATTCATCGAGAGAAAACTTTTCGCATGAAGTGAACGTCGCTACTAGCATCAAAATGATTGCTGCCAATAATTTGTAGCATTCCTTCTTCATTGTTTTCTTGTTAGTTAGCTTGCTTCCTTTTGCATGAATCAAGAATTTTTCCTGTGCATGGAAGTCATTGCAAATTTACATTTTTTATTTGATGATTGCAAGTAAAATCAAATAATTCTTTATATTTTTTGTGAATTATCCGTTTTTTTGTAATTTTGTACCCGATAATAAGTGTTTTTTTATGATTACACCTTATTATATATATAGCATTATTATAATAAAAGGAAAATTATTGTATGATATATGGATAAGAAAGAGAATAAAAAGGTGAAGGCTTTGTTCTTCGATATTGATGGCACTTTGGTGAGTTTCAAAACCCACAGGATTCCGCAAAGCACGGTAGATGCCTTGGAACAGGCAAAGAAGAATGGGGTAGAGATTTATATTTCTACAGGTCGCCCAAAGCAGATTATCAATAATCTTGGTCAGATAGAGCATCTCATCGACGGTTACATCACCACCAATGGTGCCCGCTGTTTTGTCCAGGATACGGTGGTGAGTCAGCATGCCATCCTTCCTTCGGATGTGAAGAAGATCATCGATGCTGCTGATAGAGACAACTATCCTGCCATCGTGGTAAGTGAGAGCCGTTTTGCCATCCATCATTATACCGACGAGGTTTATGAGATTTTCTGCAAGGGACTGGGAGTGGATAGCAGTATCTTCATTACGGATGTAAACGATTTGGGCGAAGAGCCAATTCTGCAGGTCACTCCTTTCTGTACCGTAGAGCAGGAAGCGCTCCTGATGCCTACGCTCGAAAACTGCACTTCCGGCAGATGGCATCCTGCCTTTACTGACATCACGGCGCATGGAGCCGACAAGGGAAAGGGACTTCATGCCATGGCTGATTATCTGGGTTTGAACATTGAAGAAACCATGGCTTTCGGTGATGGCGGCAACGACATCTCCATCATCAAGGAAGCTGGAGTGGGTGTGGCAATGGGCAATGCCGGCGAAGATCTGAAGCAGGTAGCCGATTTCATTACCACCCATGTGGATGAAGATGGAGTGAAGAATGCCCTCATCAAGTATGGTGTTATTGCTGAAAACTAACATTTTGTTGTCTTTAGTCATAAAAATCTATCTAAAAGTTGGGAAATATGCAGAAAATATGCAAAAAGTAGGGAAAAGTGCACTTTGACTTGCATTTTTGTTAGCTAAAAATTTGTTTATTTTATAAAAAGAGTGTATCTTTGCATCCGATAATTGTAAGTTGTTTAATTTTTAGAGAGAGAAATTATGACAAAAAGACTAACCATGTTAATGGGAGGGCTTGTTCTTTCAACAGGAATGGCTCTCGCGCAAACTGCTGTTACAGGTAAGGTAACTTCTGCAGACGATGGTTCTCCAGTTGTTGGTGCTTCCATCAAGGTAGTTGGTACCAATACAGGTACTGTTACTGATATTGATGGTAACTTTACCTTGAATGTGCCTGCAAATTCAACTGTAGAGGTAACATACTTGGGTATGTTGCCAAAAAAGATGAAGATAGCCAAGAATATGAAGGTTATCTTGGATCCGGACAATCAGGCTTTGGATGATGTTTTGGTCATCGCTTATGGTAAGACCAAGAAATCAGCTTTTACCGGTTCTGCTGCTGAAATCAAATCTGATGAGATTTCTGCTCACGTTACTTCTACTGCAACAAGTGCCTTGGTGGGTAAGGTTGCTGGTATTCTGGCTACATCTTCTTGTGGTGAACCAGGTAGCAGCCCTGTAATCCGTATTCGTGGTATTGGCTCTGTCAGTGCCAGCTCTGCACCTCTTTATATTGTGGATGGTGCTCCTTACGAAGCTGGTATTTCTAACATCAACCCTGCTGATATCGAGAGCATTTCTGTTCAGAAGGATGCTTCTGCAAGTGCCATCTATGGTGCCCGTGGTGCTAATGGTGTTATTATTATCACTACCAAGAAAGCACGTGATGGCCAGGATGCCCGTGTTACTTTCGATGCTAAGTGGGGTTCTAACTCTCGCTTGATTCCTCAGTACGACGTAATCTCTGACCCTGCTCAGTATTATGAGACTCATTTCAAGGCTATGTATAATTCTCAGTATTATCATGGCAAGACTGCTGATGAGGCTTATGCTTACGCTTGCAAGAACTTGTACAATACTAGCAATAAGGGTCTGGGTTATCAGGTTTACACCATACCTGCCGGCGAGCAGTTGATTGGTCGTGATTTCAAGATTAATCCTAATGCTACCTTGGGTTACAGCGACGGTACTTATTACTATACTCCTGATAACTGGTATGATGAGACTTATCACAACTCTTTCCGCCAGGAATATAATGCTCACGTAACTGGTTCATCTGGTAAGATGAATTATTTCGCCAGTGGTGGTTACTTGCAGGATGGCGGTATCGTTGACAACTCTGAGTTGAAGCGTTATACTGCTCGTGCAACTGTAGACTATCAGGCAAAGAAGTGGTTGAAACTTTCTACCGGTTTGAGCTATACTCATACTGATTCTGAGTCTCCTTCCTATGATGATTCTTCATGGGCAAGTTCTGGTAACTTGTTCTATGTAACCAACTCTATGGGTCCTATCTATCCGCTTTACGTACGTAATGCTGATGGTTCTATCAAGATGGAGTCTGGACGTAAGGTGTATGATTCTAACCAGACAAATTTCGTTCGTCCTTCTGTGATTGGTAATGCTGTTCGTGATAACGAATACAACAGAAGTAAGACTTTCAAGGATATCTTCCAGGGACAGTGGGATGCTCAGATTACTCCTATTGAGGGATTGGTATTGGATGCTAACTTGAATGTCTTTGTTGACAATATGCGTTGGAATGGTTTGTATAGCCAGTTCGGTGCCAGCTTAAGTACTGATGGTGGAACTGCAGTAAATGCAACTCGTACCTTCACCAATAACCAGCGTTTTACTGCCAACTATGACAAGACTTTGGCTGAGGTTCATCATTTCAATATTCTGGTTGGTTATGAGCAGTATAAATATAAGTACCAGTATCTCTATGGATACAATGACCACCTCTATGATCCATTTATCGGTGAGTTGGATAATGCATGTGGTACAAGCCAGAAGAGTGTTTCTTCCTACACAGACAACTATATGACAGAAGGTTTCTTCGGTCGTTTGATGTATGATTACAATGATAAGTATTTCTTGAATGCTTCTCTTCGTCGTGATGCTTCTTCTGCTTTCGCTCCAGGTAACCGTTGGGGTACATTCGGTAGTATTGGTGTGGCTTGGCAGATGAACAAGGAGAACTTCCTGAAGGATGCAAAGTGGATTGACCTCTTGAAATTGAAGGTAAGCTACGGTTCTGTCGGTAATGATAACTTGGGTAGTTATTACTATTGGGCTGATCGATATACTACATCGTATAACGAATCCACCAAGCAGTATTCTATCACCATGTCTCAGAAGGGTAATGATAAACTGACTTGGGAAACCCATGACGACTGGAACCTTGGTGTTGATTTCGGCTTCTTCAAGAATCGTTTGAGTGGTACTATCGAGTATTATCATCAGAAGACAAAGGACTTGTTGTGGGCTAAGACTCTTCCACTGTCTTCAGGTATTTCAGTATCTTCTTATTATACTAATATTGGTTCTGTGGTAAACCGTGGTTTCGAGTTCTCATTGCAGGGTACACCTATCAAGACCAATGATATTCAGTGGGATTTGAACTTCAATGCTACATTCAACCATAATGAGATTACAGAACTTGACCCTTCTATCGATGAAGGTGGTTTGAAATATAGCTATCAGATCCTGAAGGTAGGTGGTTCTGTATACGAGGCTTATATGAAGAAGTATGCTGGTGTAAACCATGAGACTGGTGAAGCACAGTGGTATAAGGATGTTACTGATGATAAGGGTGTTACAACTCAGGAACTTACAACAGATATTACTGAGGCTACATCTTATGATTTGGGTACAACATTGCCTACTGTAGTGGGTGGTTTCGGTACCAGCCTTTCTGCTTATGGTTTCGACCTGTCTGCTCAGTTCTCTTATCAGTTGGGTGGTAAAATCTATGATGGTATGTACCAGAGCTTGATGCACAATGGTTATTCTGCCGGTAGTGCAATGCATAAGGATTTGTTGAATGCCTGGAGCGAGGATAATAAGAATTCTAACATTCCTCGTTTGAGTAATGCTGCTGGTGATGATGCAGGTTTCGACTCTCAGACATCACAGGACCGTTTCCTGACCAGTTCAAATTACTTGAGCTTGAACAACTTGACATTGGGTTATACATTCCCTAAGTCATTGATTCGTCCTCTCGCATTAAACAACCTTAGAATATATGTTGCAGGCGAGAATCTCTTCGTGCTGACAAAGCGTAAGGGCTTGGATCCAAGATACAACTACGGTTTGGGTTCTATGACCTATGGTTCTGGTTTGTCAAGTGGTAGTTATGCTTCATTGCGTTCTGTCACAGCAGGTATTTCACTTACATTCTAACAAATTTAAAAGATTTTGAATATGAAACTAGATAAGATTTCACTTTTATTGTTGGGTGCCTTGACATTAGCATCATGTTCTGATATCGACGAGCAATATCCAGAAGGAGGTAATCTGCTGGCTGACCAGAAGCAGGAATCTCAGGATGCGGTACCTTCTCGTATGGATGCAACGCTTTCTGGTATGTACACCATGATGGGTGCTCCGTATGCTGTATATGGTTCTCGTAGTGCCCGTGATGACGATTTCGGTTTTATCTCTGCTGCCATTTCTCTGGATTTGGAGGGTGCTGATGCTACATCTGCCAACAATGGTTACAACTGGTTCTCTGCAGCCTGTGCATACTCAACCCGTAATCCAAACTATGCCAATCCATATATGCGATATACAATGCCTTATCGTCAGATAGGTGTAGCTAATGAGATTATCAATTCTGTAGATATGGCAACTGCCGAGGATGTTGCTAAGTATAAGGCTGCTCAGGCTTATGCCATTCGTGCTTTCGATTATATGTCGTTGGCTCCATACTTCCAGGGCAACTATGCTTCCTGCAAGGATCAGCCTTGCGTACCTATGATTAAGGCTGACGGCGATGCTACCAATAACCCTCGTGCTACTGTAGCTGAGGTTTATGATCAGATTATCTCTGACTTGAATATAGCTATTGACAACTTGGCTGGATATCAGCGTTCAGATAAGGCTCAGGTTAACCAGCAGGTGGCTTACGGTCTTCGTGCCCGCGCCTATCTGGCAATGGGCGAATACGCAAAGGCAGCCGAGGATGCAGAAAAGGCAATGCAGGGATTCACTCCTGCTTCTATCGCTGATGTAAGTGTTCCTGGTTTCGACGATATCGAGGCTGGCAACTGGATTTGGGGTATTGATATTACAGATGCTCAGGTTTCTAGTTCTGGTTATGCAACATCAGCTTCTTGGGCTAGCTCGTTCAGTGGTGATGGTTATGCTGCTGCCTGTGGTGTTAATATGTGTATCAACAATTTGTTGTATGATAAGATTCCAGCTACCGATGTTCGTAAAGGCTGGTGGCTTGATGAGAACCTTCATTCTCCTAACTGGGCTAACCTTACTTGGGGTGGTGCCAAAGGTGATGAGATCGCATCATTGATTTTGGATGATGGTAGCAAGGTCGGATTCCCAGCTTATACCAATATCAAGTTTGGTATGAAGTCTGGTATAGGCAGTACTTTGAACAATAACGACTGGCCATTGATGCGTGTAGAAGAGATGATTCTCATCCAGGCTGAAGGTCTTGCGAAGAGTGGTAATGAGGCTAAGGCTAAGCAGATTCTTGAGGACTTTGTCAAGACTTACCGTGATCCTTCTTACAGCGTATCTGCCAGCGGCCGTTCTTTGGCTGACGAAATCTGGTTCCAGCGTCGTGTCGAGCTTTGGGGCGAGGGCTTCTTCGTTGCTGATGCTAGACGTTTGGGTAAGAACATTGTTCGATTCCATGCTGACAAGGAGTCTAACCTTTCTGATGCATTCCAGTTCAATATTAGCGCAGATGATCCATGGTTGAACATGAGATTCCCACAGTCTGAGACTGATAACAATAAGGGTATCGTTAATAATACTGGTGGTTCTCTTCCTGAAGCAGGACAGAATCCTGGACTTCGTGATGGAGTTACTGACTAAGGTTAAAGTGAATAATGAATGATATATAGTGTTTATAGAATGATTCTATAAAGTAAATTATAGGATATAAGGCAAAGTGATTTGCCTCGTTGTTGACCAAGTCAACACTTATATCTCTCTCTCGTCTTTGGGGACTGGCGGTGGCCGGTCCCCTTTTTGCGGTTGTATGGAACGGCAGTCTGCTGTACTGTTTTACTATTTGAAAAAAAATAAAATTCAAAAATACTCTTCACTCTTCACATTTAGTTCTTAAGTCGCTATAAATCAGGAAAATCGGTAGGTGAAGAGTGGGGCTGTCTCTTCACCACTCTTCACCTTTTAAAAGTAAGCGGTTTCTATCATGGCTTGTCCTTTGGCTTCTATCATTGCTCACTCTAAGCCTTTCTAGTGTTTTGTTTTAAGCTTCTATTAGGTTTGTTTTAAGTTTCTTTTGTTTTTAGAATAAGTTATCTTTGGACTTGTTTTGAGCCTTAGATAAACTTTACTTATGGCTCTATTAAAGTTTACTTAAGCCTTATTCCAGTTTTTATAGAAGCTCAGGATATTCTCCCGGCTAAGCTGTATGAAAATCCATCGGGGTGAAGAGTGGGTGAAGAGTGGTGAAGAGACAGTCCTACTCTTCACCCATTGAATCGCCTGGTTTACAGGTGCTTAAGAGTAAAATGTGAAGAGTGAAGAGTGTTAGAGGAATTCTTCCGTATCTTTCTTCTTCCTTGTAGTTATTGAATATAATGTATCCCGATGTAACGAAAAGTGCCTTTCCATGGCAAAATATTGCTCCAGTAAGGGCAATGTTTTGCCATGGAAGGGCGCAGATTGAAACGTCCCGACGTAATTTCTCTGCTACTGAGAGATTTTATTCTATTGGTAAATAAAATAGCTCCCTTCGTGGCTTTTACAGTATTTCTTCAGAAGGTCCAGAATGAACTCGGCATTCTCGCGCACGTGTTGCTCATCTCCATCATATCCGTTGATGAGAACCACCAGATGGGTCGTGTCAATAGTCATCTTTGTGCGTTCGTTGTCGCTGGTAGGAGTTCCTACGCCACCAATCTTGTCCCGATAAACAGGAAGACCTTCGATATTGATCATACCTCTGCCGATACCTTCGTAAGGTTCGTCTGCCTTCCCGACACCTAGTGTCAGTGTATCTCCTTCAAACTTGTCGGCATCGAAACCACCGATGCTATAACCGTATGCGATACTCGCCAAGTTGACCAAATCCACCAGCGTATCTCTTTGATAGAGTTCCTTGCCCTGCAGCATTCTTCGGATGAGGGCTTCTGAAGCCGGACGGTAACGGGATGGGTCTTTGCCACAAGCACGATAAACTTTTCGGGTTGCTGCAATTCCGCTTATCTCTTTCAGAGACTCTGTGGTGAGCGTTTCTTTGTATTTCTCACCTAGTGAATTGATTTCATCCCATAGTTCTTTGCTGTATGGAGTATTTTCTACTTTAGCTTCCACGCATGCTCCTACAAAGGTAGGGCATACTGATTCTATTTCTTCCGATACTATTATCTTCATTGTATATTACTTTTTTTATTATCTTTGCATAGAAATTCAACATCAGGGTGTGGAATAAGACCGAGTTTTCATTAGCTTTGCAAGCCGTAGAATATGTTCCGTCCCCACACCCTTACATCAGAACCTGGATAGTTCAAAGGGCATAGACCCCGTATTCGCAATGATAGCTCATGATGTATCGATGTTTGTTTAATTATAAATATTATGACTATGACTTACGTAGGAATTGACGTCAGCAAAGCAACCTTCGTTGTTGCTTATTCATCTGCCAAAAGCAGTGAAACCAAAACTTTCAAGAATACCACAAAGGGTATCCGAGAGTTTATCCGAACCATCTCTCCTGAAGAGAACCATTGTGTGTTGGAAGCAACAGGCAACTACAGTATGCTGCTTGTCTATTTGCTCTCCAAGGCAGGCTTTACTGTCAGCCTGGAGAATCCTCTGAAGATAAAGAACTTTGCACGTGTCATGCTCTCTGTTGTCAAGACAGACGAGATAGATGCCCGCCTCATTGCCTTGTATGGTGAGAGAATGCAACCAGCACCATTTAAGCTCCGTAGTGATTCCCTTTTGTTACTCAAGCAAAAGCGCACTGTATTACGCCAACTGAAGAAGCAGCTTACCGCTAACAGAAACCTTGAAGGTTCACTTAAAATCCTGCCATTCATTGATTCCAAGTGCAAGAAAGTCTTGGAGAAGACTATCAAGTTTCTAGAGAAACAAATCGAAGAAATGGAGGAAGAGCTAACTTCCTTAGCAGAGATTGAATACAAGAAGCAGATGGATTTACTCACTTCCATAAAAGGAATAGGAGCAACCCTTGCAGCTGCACTCATCATTGCCACAGGTGGATTCACCTACTTTGATAATGCTAAGCAACTTACCCGATATTTAGGGCTGTCACCTACTTACCAACAGTCTGGTACGTCAGTCAATGTCAAAGGGCACATTAATCGTAACGGAGATGCTTATCTGCGTAGTCAGCTTTATATTGGAGCTATGGCATCATTGCGGTGCAACACAGAATGCAAAGCATGCTTTGAACGCTTGCGGTCAAATGGGAAGCCAGGAAAAGTGGCTATTGTCGCTGTTGCCAACAAACTCATCAGACAAGCCTTCGCTGTTGTTACACAGGAGAAAATATATATAGATGGATATAAGTCTGTAAAGCCATAAAACCATCTCTCCGCCTGAAGGAACGCCTTGTCGGCTAGGGGCTGAGATATCAGTCCTAAAGATCCTCTATGTGCCTACGAAAATGCATATTCATGCTAAATTTCGTTAACCGTATTCGTTTTTTTTATTATAGTTCATATTCTGAATTGTATTTTTTATATGTACTGTTCTTCCATTATATTTTGACACGGCAAAATTACTAATAATATATGTAATCACCAAGGAAATGTCATTTTTTAAGTATCATTTGATGAATACTGACAATGAGTGTGCGCCCGCACGCATGCGCATTGCCTGCATGTATATAATAAAGTGAAATATCAGAAAAAATACGATAAACACAGTGAAAGTGTTAAAATACTGTTAATTTCTAAACTTTTTCTTGGAAATATTTGGTGGTTTCGGAAAATGTTCGTACTTTTGCACTCGCTTTTGAGAAATACAATATCTCAAGCATTAAAGAAAGAGTTCTTTGAAAGATTTTACATAAACAGACAAGTAGTACAAGAAGC
>ERZ1027188.87-NODE-87-length-39942-cov-20.021360_pt1 | contig 39942 bp, 37 predicted proteins | sample MGYA00519273_ERZ1027188 | MGnify/ENA primary metagenome ERZ1027188 (study PRJEB26926, sample SAMN06164623) | human gut metagenome | biome: ENVO:00009003; feature: ENVO:2100002; material: ENVO:00002003 | host: Homo sapiens | place: USA | collected 2012 ... | reverse complement strand
GCGCAAGGGGGCAAGGGGGCAAGAGGGCAAGAGGGAGGGCAAGGTTCTTTTTAGCTTTTTGCCCTTTTAGCCTTTACTTTTTTTCCCTTTTTGCCTTTTACTTCAAGGTATAGACCACGGAAGTAAGGTTGCCGAATACTGGAGACAGCAGACCGGTTACGGTAGAGATGGCATCGTCCTTGCCCGAACCGTTGCCGTCGGAACTCTTGGCGAGATTGATGACCATCGCCAGCTTCTGACCCACGATGAGCTTCTGAATCTTGGCATCTATCGGATGATTGCTTGGCTTCACGGCATACTGGGCAGTGAGTTCATCGCTTCCGCTGAAGAACTGCTTGTCATCGGTTACGCCGAAATAGAAAGAAGTCTTGCCGTCGGTATAGAAGTAAGCATTCTTAGCCCAGTTGGCAATTTTGGCACCCGGAGGACATGATTTCTTCCAGTAATCCACATCGCCCAACCACTTGCTGTGAGCCAGTTTAGCCGCCATCATGATCTTGAGGTCGGCATCGTCCAAGGTTGGCATCACGATGGCCATATCTCCATCCACACTACGGATGATATTGTCCATATCCACCGCCTGATTAATACCCATGAGGAGAGTCTGCAGACTGCTGTTGCTCTGCATCATAGGCAGGAACTGCTCGCCCTTTACGTTCATGAAGATGCCAGCCAGAGCATCTCCCGGCATCGACTTGACGTAGGCGCCCTTGATAGGACGATAAGTTTGAGCCGCCTTCTTCAAGGCAGCGTCAATGGTTTTATTGAAAGAGAAAGTTTCTCCGTGAATCTGCAAGATACCGTCCTTGACATTCATCTCGGCAGCAATCACCACCTGGGAAGGGTCGGTATCCTTAGGTGCACCGAGGGTGAACGGAGCGATGAACTTTTCCGGCAAAGCCTGAGCCTGAGCCACCATCGCCATTGGAGACGTGATGGTCTGCAAGCGCTCGAACAAAGGAGAAACGGTGATGCCCTCCTCCTCTTCAGCCTTGAGATATCTTACCATCTGCTGCTGGAGCTGAGCCTGTGCATCAGCCACTACCGGTCCCATGACGAGAAGCGCCTGGTCAGAAAAGCCCACGAGCCATGAGTCCTTCAAGACAGCGAAATGGAAGCCCTTGCGTTCCTTTACTTCGGATGCGATATGCTGCTTGGCAAGCGAAGCGAGCCAGTCTTCCACATCGCTCTCGCTGCTGACCTTGGCACAGAGACCGAGGTTTCCGTCAGCACTCTCGAAGAGATACATTTTTTCTGTAATGTCGATACCGCACTTGTCTACATCCTCTACATGAAGGAGTGATTTGAGCATGCCCGCCTTGTCTTCCGCATGAATATCGGAAGCCATCTGCTGCATATCCACCGAAATAAGTGCAGTACTTTTCTTAGGAATGGCATTGAGATAGTCGCTGCCAGAACATGATGCGAGCATCCCGACAAGGCATGCCAAGCACATCATAACCAAATTCTTATACAATCTTTTCATCTCATTTAGATAAATATTTTAAAGCTTTTGCCCTTACAGGGCGCATTGCTGTTGCTTAATTAAACCCAGGGCGTTGCCCTGGGCTAGGAGCTTCTCCCTTTACCTTTCCCTTCGGCCGGTGACCGTTGGTTCAGGGCGTATTGGATCAAACTGGCTTCTGTCCTTTACCCTGGATTGATGACCATTGGTTCAAGGGCGTATTGGATCAAACTGGCTATAATCTCCTTGCGATATGCGCCATGTGAACCGCTACAAGGCCGGCGGTTTCGGTACGGAGGCGGCTGGTGCCCAGGGATACGCTCTCGTAGCCGTTCTCCAGGGCAAGGCGAACCTCATCGATGGAGAAATCTCCCTCCGGACCTACCAGCACCGTGATATCAGCTGCATCTGCAGTTGGAGATTCAGAAGCAGCAGTGGCTACATCTGCATTTGAAGATTCAGTAGCAGCAGGAGCATGAGCTTCATTCAGAATACCAGAAATCTCGGTAAAGAAGTCTTTCTTCTCTACCTCTTCGTAGCAATGACAGATAAACTTTCTGCCGGGACGAGGGGTCTGGATAAACTCCTTGAAGCTAACCAGCTCGTTCACCACCGGTTTCCACGCCTTATGACTCTGCTTGACAGCAGAAATCACAATCTTGTCAATTCTTGGCGTCTTCACCACCTTGCGCTCAGAAAACTGGCAGTTGAGGAACGAGAGTTCATCAAAACCGATTTCCGTGGCTTTCTCAGCCATCCATTCGATACGCTCCATCATCTTGGTTGGCGCAATCGCCAGATGGATATGCCCCTTCCAGGCACGCTGCTGCGGCATCTCTTCCTTGATTTCATAGAGACATCGCTTGCTGGATGCAGCAGTAACCTCAGCACGGAAAAAGGAGCCTTCTCCATCCATGAGGAATATCTCGTCCCCACCCTTCAGTCGCAGAACGCGCAGGGCATGGGTAGCTTCCTCAGCAGGCAGTTCCACCTGATTAGCCGCATCCGGCACATAGAAATATCTAACTTCCTTCATTATTTGTTCGCATTTTTCGCCTTTTCCTCACGGCGCTTGATTTCATCACGGATATAAGAAGCATCTTCATACTTCTCATCTTCTACAGCTCTCTGCAAAGCCAGTTCCAGCAGCCGGTCTGGCAGGGTAAGGATAGGAATAGCCACACGCTGCATTCCTCCCTCATAAGGAGTAGAGAAGTTCTTGATTACCTCTTCAGATGTCAGAATTTCATACCCATTCATCAAGGAAAGCAGGATGGCATCTTCTATCTGGAGCAGGTAAGAACGGTCGGTGTCAACATTCACCAGCTTCGTCTTCAGTCCCACTCCCTTAATGCCCAAGATCTCAATCTCATAACGAGCAGCGTCGTCTTCCTTGAGGATCTTAGCCAGCACGTCAACGGCACCTATTCTCTCTTCATCCTTGTGCTGCTCATAATCCTTGATTTTCATCGCCACCTCCGGAATGGTGAGAATGGTAAGCACGCGGGTTTCTTCCTCATTGGTGAGGGCAATGACCCCGGCATCAACCGACTCAGCTATTGCAAAAGATCCTTTATATACTAACTTTACCATTTATTTTGTCTCCTTCTTAGGTCTGAACAAGATGGCGAAGGCAACTCCGACCAAAAGAGCATAACCTGCGAAGATAAACCAGCAGGTCTGCCAATCGCCCATTAAATACCCATTTTCCCAATGACAGTAATGATTGATTACCTGTCCGGCAAGAATGGTACCGATAGAGGCACCCAAACCATTCGTCATCAGCATAAACAATCCCTGTGCCGAAGCTCTGACCTTAGGTTCGCACTTCTGGTCTACGAACAGACCACCCGACACATTGAAGAAATCGAAAGCCACACCGTATACGAGGCATGAGAGAATGAAGAGGATAACGCCAGGGAACGCCGGATTGCCCATTCCGAAGAAGCCGAAACGGAACACCCATGCAAACATGGCGATGAGCATCACGATCTTGATGCCATAACGCTTGAGGAAGTATGGAATCAGGAGGATGCAGAGCGCCTCAGCAATCTGAGAGATGGATACCAGAAGCGTAGCATTATTGGCAGCAAAGGTATCCAGCATGGCAGGATCGCCCTTGAAACTGGTGATGAAAGGTGTAGCATAACCGTTGGTCACCTGCAGGCTCATACCGAGCAGACATGAGAAGATAAAGAACAGCGCCATCTCGCGGCTCTTGAAGAGCTTGAAGGCATCGAAGCCCCATGTCTCCACCCAGCTGCGCGCCTGCTTCTTCACCAGCTGGCACTGTGGCAAGCCGAAGCAATAGAGGAAGAGTACGATACTCAGGATTCCCGATACGAGGAACTGGAGATGGGTATACTGGAACTTGTTGGCATTCTCTGAGAAGAGGAACAGGAAGGTTCCGTTATCCCAGGTGGCACAGTTGACAATCCACATGGTGACGATGAAACCTACGGTTCCAAAAACACGGATAGGCGGGAAGTCCTTGATGGTATCCCTTCCATGGTTCTTCAGAATGGTGAAAGCTGCGGTATTGGAAAGCGCCAGCGTAGGCATATAGAACGCCACGCTGAAGGTATAGACAGCCATGAAGAGCGCCTCATCAGGAGTGGCACTCGCCTGTCCCATCAGGAAAAGCCCTATCATCGACAGACCTGCCAGCAGATGACAGTATCCCAGAAGGCGTTGTGGCTGGATATACTTATCCGCTACAATACCCATCAATGTAGGCATGAAGATGGAGACTATACCCTGAATGGTATAGAACCAGGAGATTTCTGCACCCATTCCGGCCTTTCCGAGATAGTTGCCCATAGATGTGAGATAGGCTCCCCAAACAGCGAACTCCAAGAAGTTCATTATTGATAATCGTACTTTCAGATTCATATTCTTTTTTCTAATTTCTATTGGTATTAAGATTCTACTTGAACTGCTCAGAATACAACCGTTTTTGGAATTGTTTCCCGCAGTTTATAGTTTGCAAAGATACATATTTTATCGAAAAGAGCGTAATTTTTTGCAGATTATCCGCCGGAAAGCTAGTTTATTTAACAAATAATGTGTAATTTTGCAGTCAAAATCATAGAATCAATAGAAAATGTTATTAAAGTTTTTCCTTACGTGTAACAAGATTGGTGCCTTCACGCTGGGTGGAGGCTACGCCATGATTCCTATCATGGAGAGAGAATTCGTGGATAAGAACCGGTGGATGAACAAGGAGGAATTCATGGACATTATGGTGGTGGCTCAGGCTACTCCGGGTATCTTTGCCATTGATATGGCGAGTCATATCGGCTATAAGCTGAAGGGGGTATGGGGCGGCATCGTGGGTGCCATCGGTATTGCGCTGCCTTCCATCATCGCCATTCTCATCATCGCCATGTTCTTCCAGCAGTTCAAGGACAATTACTGGGTGGCGAAGTTCTTTGCGGGTGTTCGTCCGGCTGTGGTAGCGCTGATTGCAGCTCCCTGCTTCAAGATGGCTAAGACTGCCAGCATCAACCGCTACAACATCTGGATTCCCTTCGTCTGCTGTGCGCTGATTGCTGTTTTCGGCATCTCGCCTATCTATATCATCATTGCTGCCGGCGTGCTTGGCTGGCTTTATGGAAAGGTAAAAAGGTAAAAAATATAGAGATTATGTTGTTTCTGAAATTATTTCTTATATTTACCAAGATTGGTACATTTAATTTTGGTGGTGGATATGCGATGCTTTCGCTCATCCACAACGAGACGGTGGTGAAGAACCACTGGCTCTCTAATGCTGAGTTTACGGATATTGTGGCTATCAGCCAGTCTACTCCGGGTCCTATCGGCATCAACTGCGCCACCTACGTGGGTTATACCGCCTGTCTTCACGATGGTTACCCAGTCTGGGCAGCGTGGTTGGGTTCCGTACTGGCTTCGCTTTCCATCATGTGGCTTCCATTCATCATCATGATTCTCATCAGCCGTTATCTGATAACCCATAAGGATTCCAAGATTGTGAAGGATGTCTTTGCGGGGCTTCGTCCTGCCATCATCGGTCTGATAGCTGCAGCAGCGGTTCTGTTGATGAACAAGGAGAACTTCGGTTCACCTCATGACAATCCATTTGCTTTCGGAGTAAGTGTAGCGCTGTTTATCGGTGCTTTCTACTTTACAAAGGTAAAGAAGACCAACCCGATATTGCTGCTTTTCATCTGTGGCATCATCGGATTATTCATCTTCTAAAGCCTTGCGGTCCTTAAGGGCAAAAAGCCTTTCCCATAGGCACAAAAAAAATTGATTGTCTCACGACAACCAATCTTTTATTAACCTTAATAATCTAATACCATGAAAAACACGTTGCAAAATTACTAATTTTATTGCAACAACCGGTATAAGATATGGAAAAACTTTCTATTTTTAACTCTCCTTAAAAGATTTTCCGCTCCAATTAAATTTTCTTTGCAATTTAATTGCGTTTACGAGTTTCTTGTCTTCTGTAGAGAGAAGGGGTAAAGAAAGGCGGACCACCACTGCATTTTCATGCTGCAGCAGCAAGGCGCTCACCATTCTCGGTTCAATCATCGCCTTCAACTCCTCAAAGCGTGATTCGCTCATCGTATCCGGTTTCTGAACCAGACTACCTGCCAGTTCCCCGATGCTCTTGCCATCGAAAAGACGACTTGCATCCAGGGCTTTCCAATCCTGGGTGAAAAGATGCAGTGCGCTCTCCTTCTCCGGTCCGGCGAAGGTCTTGACAACGCAGAGCACAGAGTCGCCCTGCTCCATCGGCAATTTCTTCATCTGAAGAGTAGAAGCCGAACTCAAACGTATCTGCACGAAATCCTGGGCAAGCGTATCCATCACGCTCGCCTCCCCCAGCAGGTTCTTCACCTCTGCCTTCACGCCCATCTCCTGCAGCTCTGCAAATTCCAGTCGCAGGTTGCTGTTGAGAGCAGGCGTCATCGAATCCGGCATCGAAACCAGCAAGTCCTTCATCGACTTGGCTTCCATGCCCGAGCATGCCATCATCAGGCAAGCACATAATATATATTTTATCTTCTTCATCACTACAATTCCTTAGACCACTTCTTTCCCCAAGGGGTAAAGAGCCATGCAAGAAAGGCCAATGCTACTATTGAGCACACGGCGAAAGTTAAAGCCAATGTATTCATATATTTATCTTTTAGAAATTAACAAACCAATCACAAATAAAATGACAGTCAAAAACACACCCCAAAAAATCGCCCAATAAGAATCTACCTGATTGGTCTCAACGATACCAAACAGAGCAGCCATCCCACCTAATACCATAACGGTAAAAGTGGACTTACTCATATCAAAGAAATACTTCACAACGCTTTCTCTGACGAACTTAGCTTTTTCTTTTTCTTCTTTTGCTGCCATATTTCTCAAACTATAAAATTAGAGATTCTCCAAGAATTTCTTACCCCATTTTGTATGAAGCCAAAGTGCCATAGCACCAGCAACGACCGTAATAGTCGCATAAATCATTACCAATCCTTCCATATTTCTCTATTTTCCGACAAAATTACGGAAAATAAATGTAATCTGCAAATGATTTAATACTTTTCTTCTGATTTTTAACCTAAAAGAAACGAAAAAGGAGGAAAAAGTTCTATCAAAAGAAACGAAAAGGAGGAAAGTGCTTCCTTTTGAAACACTTCCCACCAAATTATCTAATCTACTGAACTTTCGCATATCAGGAAGTTAAAGGAGTTAAGGAAGTTAAGGAGTTAAGACGTATGTCTTGCTGCTTAAAAACTACGACAAAAAGACTATTGTCTTAACTCCTCAGCGACCGTAGGGAGCGATAACTCCTTTAACTTCATTAACTTCTGAACTTGCGAAACTTGAATTAACAACTTATGCTTTTTTGTCAACAATTTCTTTTCCATATACCTTATTATATACACGAACCTTATTATATATGATGCCTTTCTTGACCTGCTCACAATCGTAGAGACCACTAAGAAACACAACAACTCACCATACGCAGCTATCCGGGCTTTGTTCTAAGCACGGACAACTGCTATATGGTTATCGCTGAATAGTTACAGGGCAGCAAACTTGGGTTAATTCTTGTTAATTTTAAGATTTATGCAAAAATTTCTTTTCAATTGTTATCATCTAATTAAAAAATTATGCGTACCTTTGCACTAGGACTATTAGCCTTTAGTTCCATCTGTCACAGTTAGACGTGTTCTTTCATGGCATTGGGCGAGGCAGCCTACGCCGTGCTGAGTATGGCGGAGTCACATAATGACAAAGCAGTACAAAGCGGGCATTGGGTGGGAAAAGTAGTGCAAACCGAATGCAAAATCGCCAAGCTGGCTTGAGCGTGTTGCTGAGGTGCCGCCTACTTTATGTAAAATAGTCCAGACATAATGAAGGCGTTTACTTGACGCTGTGTTTGAGACGGTCTGTAATCTAGCAAGTCACAGAAATGTTTGGTCTTGAACGTAGCAACGGTAGATGCCCCGGGTGTGATTATATCACTCCTGCGGAGACCTTGTAAGCACGGATTGTACCTTTTCGGGCGCAATAAGATTGTTTATATAGGTCTCCCAAAAGTAGCGCAAACCGAATGCGGAACCGCCAAATTGGCTTGAGCGTTTTGCTGAGGTGTCGTCTACTTTATGCAATGGAGCGATTACTCATATCGGCGTGGGCTCTGACGTTGTCTGTTCAACCAAAATAGGCAATTGCTAGAGCCTCAGACCGTGGGACAGACAACAGGACGACTCACGCTTTTTTTATGTCCTTAACGGAGTTCTGTCTAGAGCAAAGTAAGGTCACCGATATGAAAATCGCTGATAACGCATCAATAGATGATAACACCCATGGAGGCGGTGAAATCCCTCCCTGCACCGGGCTTACCCCCGATGCCCTCCCCGAAGTTCTGGAGCCAGTTTTGGCGGAGAACTCACATACAGGGGTGTCCACCAGAAATGCCCTGTCGGGAACCGATGACAAACCGAGTGGAGGATACAAAGCCTGCTTTGACTATCCCGAGGTCGAAGGAGGAAGAGCCAACGGCTCAACACCCCTTAAAACCCTTAGGAGGAAACCGAAAGAAGTTCCCCATTGGTATGCCCTCCGTGTTACCTACGGACGCGAAAAGAAGGCATACGATTATTTGGTCGGAAAGCATGTAGAGGCATACTATCCGACAATCAAGACCGTCAAGGAAGTTAACGGCAAGCGAAAGAAAGTTGAAGAATCTCGTCTTCCAAATATATTCTTTGCACGTGGAACGGAAGAAGAGATAAAGTCATTTGTTTACGACAATATAAACCTCCCTTACTTACGTTTTTACTATAAGCACACTCACATAGGTGCGCGCATTATGAAAACTCCTCTGATTGTTCCAGACAATCAGATAAAGAGTCTTCAAATTATTTGTGAGAAAGAGGGATCTGACACCTTAGTTTTGCAAGAAGAAGTAACGAAGTTCAAACAAGGCGAGAAGGTAAAAATCATCGAGGGTAATTTTGCCGGAGTAACTGGTATAGTAGCACGTTATCGTGGACAACAAAGAGTGGGTTTGGTTATAGATGGTTTATTGACAGCTGTAACAGCATACATTCCGTCAGCTTTTCTGCAAGCCATCGACTGACCATCTTTACCAGGAGATCTCGCTTTGACCATGATACTATTAAGTTTAAGTGAAATAAATCCAAATATCACCTGTTGAGGATGTTTGGTAAAAAAATAGTGTATGAGCGTTTCATGGATTGTTGATTGTCTGTCAACCTTCGCGTTATGTATTTTGATTATCGGAGTGGCCATACCACGTGTCCAGTTGTTGGCCTACCGCAAGAATCTGTTAGACAAACCCGCCAAAAGAAAGGTGCACAAAGCCCCCACGCCTCGTCTGGGCGGCACCACATTCCTGCCGGCACTGATGTTGTCGTTCACCATTGTGGTGGCGGTGAATATAGTGACAAGACAAGGCGAGCTGCTTGCCGAAGTCGCATCAGAGTCCCTGCCATTGGCCAGTGTCTTCTGCGCCCTGATACTATCGTATATCCTTGGTGTCGTTGACGATATCAGAGGAGTGGGCTACCATCTCAAGTTCATCGCCCAGTCCATAAGTGTACTGATTATCATTTTCAGTGGTGTCGAACTGTCAGGCCTCCGCACCCAGTTGCTGCTTGCATCATGGCCTCAGTGGACGGTTGTCCCCCTCACCGCGCTTGCCATGGTATTCATCATCAATGCCATCAACCTCATCGACGGCATCGATGGTCTGGCCTCCGGTCTGTGCATCCTTTCCTTTGCCTGCTACGGCATCGCCTTTGTATTTTGCAGTCAAAACATCTACGCCCTGTTGTCGTTTGCCTTTGTCGGAGTGCTCATCCCGTTCTTCTATTACAATGTGTTCGGCACACAAAGGAAAAGGAAGATTTTCATGGGAGACACGGGCAGCCTCACCTTAGGAATGATGCTCTGCTTCCTCAACATCAAACTCACCCAGATGCCGCAAGACTCCCTGCCCCACATCAACAAGTACCTTCTGGCCGCCTTGCCGCTGATGATACCGTGTTTCGATGTGATGAGGGTGTTTGCTTACCGTCTGCTCCATGGCAACAACCCATTCCTGCCCGACAACAACCATATCCACCACCTCCTGATAAGGACAGGACTCAGTGAACGCACAACCATGATCACCCTCATCCTGTCATCGGCCCTGCTCACCTTGACCAATGTGATGCTGTGCAACGATTTGGGGGTCATGTTGCTGCTGGCAGCCGACATCACCCTCTGGATAGTGGTCAACATCATCATCTACCTGTTGGTGAAACGCAAAGAAAAAAGAACGAACAATTCATTGATTGAACAACAATAGATGAAAAAAAGAGAAATTATATTGAATTGGCGTCACGCCATGCTATGGATAGCGGCAGCATTGCTGTATTCATGCTCCACTCCTAAAGACATTGCCTACTTCCAAAATGCCAAGCAGCTCCAGGGCATGGCACTCCAGGCAGAACATAAGTTCCGTCTGCGCCCCGAAGACAAAATCAGCATTGTGGTGAACAGCAGCAACCCCATGCTCGAACAGCAGTTCACCCTCACTTCGCGGGGCAACAGCAACAACATCCTCGGTGCCGAAACGTCGCCCGCCACAGTCAGCAGCGGGTCGGGAAGCTCAATCATCGCCTACACCGTGGACGAACAGGGCACCATCGACTTTCCCGTGTTGGGCAAGATACGCGTAGAGGGCATGACACGCGAGGAGGTGGCAGCCTATATCAAGGAACGCCTCATCGCCCGCGAATTGGTGAGTGAACCCATCGTCACCGTAGAGTATGTCAACATGAGCGTCAATGTGCTTGGCGAAGTGTCCAGTCCCGGCAATGTGCCCATCACCAAAGACCACTTCACCGTCATCGACGCCCTGGCCAAGTCGGGCGACCTGACCATCAACGGCAACCGCCGTGCCGTCATGGTGAGCCGCAACAACAATGGGGTGAACGAGGTGCATCAGATTGATCTTACCGACATGCAGCAGACAATGCTTTCAGACGGCTACTATCTGCAGCAGAACGACCTGGTGTATGTCACCCCCAACGACAAGCGCAAGCGCGACTCCACCAATACAGGCAACATATTCCACACTCCCTATATCTGGATGTCAATCATCTCTATGCTCGCCTCATTAATAGCAATATTCAAATAACAAGATACCAATGAACAGCAATTCATCTTTTAACAAACAGATAGAAGAGTTTCTGTCGTTGCAGGATTTTTGGATATTATGCCGCAGTCATTCCAGCTGGTTTGGCCTCTCCCTCGCCATGTTTCTGCTGGTGGCCATCTATTACCTGTCCATCACGCCCGATGTTTACACCTGTGAGGCTTCAGTGCTGGTAAAAGAGGAGACCACCCAAGGCACCGTAGCCCAGAGCTCAAACGGCAACAACTTCAACAACATGGCGCTGATACAGCAGCCGACCAATATGCCCAACGTGCTCCGCAAATACACATCGCTTGCCCTGCTCACCGATGTGGCCTACCGCCTAGATACCATCAGGACAAAGAGCGAGGCCAAAAGGGTGGCAAAGACCCTACAAGGTGGACTAACCACGACACTCGACGATGAGAAGTCAACCATCATCAACCTGAAATACACCGACACATCACCCGAGCGTGCAGAGCGGGTGCTCAACACCATCATAGAGGTCTATAACGAACGGTGGATCAACGAGAAAAAACAGATGGCAAGAAACACGGCAAGTTTCATCGATGAGCGTCTCTTGGTGATAGAGAAATCGCTCAACCAGGTGGATGACAGCATCTCCACCTTCAAGACACGCCACCATATCACCAACCTCGAACAGGCCAGCGGCCTCTACCTGCAGCAGCAGAACCAGTCGGAGTCGGAGATACTTCAGCTCACCAACCAGCTGTACATGGCGCAATACATCCTTGATGTGCTGAAAGACAACAAGTCGCGCTACAAGCTGCTGCCGGCACACACAGGTTTGACCAGCAGCGAGGCAGGCCAGCAGATAGCCCAATACAACACCTTGCTGCTGAAACTGAAGAACAATCTTGAAGGCACATCCACCCAGAACCCCATCATCATGCGCCAGGAGGAAGAATTGGGAGAGATACGCCAGAACATCATCGCCACCATCTCCAACTACATCAAGACCATTCAGATACAGATAGGCTCGATGCAGGGCTACAATGCCGATGTAAAGGAGAAGGTGACATCCAACCCCGACCAGGCCAAGAAACTGCTGTCGGTGGAGCGCGACCAGAAGGTGATGGAGAGCCTCTACCTCTACCTGCTACAGAAGAAAGAGGAGAACGAAATCAGCATGACCTATACCCCGGCACCCACGCAGGTGGTTGACATGCCCCACGGCAGCCCGTTTCCCACCTACCCCAACAAGAAGAGCGTACTACTTGCTGCCATACTCATAGGCTTGCTCTTGCCTGCAGTCATCATCTTTGTCAGGGAAAGCCTCAACACCACGGTGCGCGGCAAACTCGACATCGAGAGCCGCACCCAGATACCTGTTGTCGGCGAGGTGCCCTTGTTTGACAACGGCAAGAAGCGTGTGGAGTTGAACGGCTTCCATTTCAAGAAAAATAAAAGGAGCAGGCGTATGCTTCCACCCCTGTTGGTGCAGCAAGACAGCCAGAACGCCATCAACGAAGCATTCCGCATATTGCGCTCCAACATAGAGTTCATGTCCGACACGCCCAAGCACAAGAATGTGTATCTTGTCACCTCAATGTTTCCCGGTTCGGGCATGTCGTTCATCACCATGAACCTGGCTTTGGCATTGGCCATCAAAGGGCGCAGGGTATTAATCATCGACGGCGACATGCGCCGTGCAACCGCCACACACACCTTCGGCAACAGAGAGGTTGGTCTGGCAAACTATCTCGGAGAGAAGGTAGAGCATGTAGAGGAGGTCATCTACCAGCACGACGAACTCCCCTCGCTGTATATCCTTCCTGTGGGAACTACCCCTCCCAACCCCACCGAACTGCTGTCAAGCCCGCGTATGCCCCTGCTGCTTGAACAGGTGCGCCCACAGTTCGATTTCATCCTCATCGACTGTCCGATGACAGAATCATTGGCCGATGCCAGCATCATCGAGCACCATGTCGACCGCACACTGTATGTGATTAGGGCAGGCCTGTTCCAGTGTCGATCGGTATATCAGCTCGATGCCCAAGTGCAGAACGGTAAATACAAAAATCTCTCCATTGTGCTCAACGCCATCAAGCCGGTGAGCCAATACGGTTACAAATACGGCTATTATTACAACTACAAATATTGACAAGGCGTGTAATCAACAACTAAAGTTTTTATGTGATGAAACAACATTATTTCTTCATATTCAGTTGCATCAGCATGATGCTGGCCACATCCAGCCTCAACACGCATGCCGATGATGTCCTGTCGGGAACCTCCCATACAGGCATTGACAATCTCAACTTCCAGTTGTATGGAGGAATCAACAAGTCGGCCAACGAAAATCTGCCCATGTCTGAATTTTCATCCTATCCATGGTCCGGCGGCGTGTTCCTCGGCATGGGCCAAGAGTTCAATGCCCTTTGGGGATGGCGCACCACCTTGAGATACAACTATAACAAGAGCCGCAACGTGCAGCAATGTGAAACCCCCGACACCTGGGGCTGGCAGAGCCTTGGCCTGTTTGCCGATGCCACCTTCGACATTACCGATGCGCTAGTAAGCCCCAAACGCCGTGGAGCCAGACTGAATGTCAAGGCATTTGCTGGTGTGGGAGCATCCTACGCCTTCGGCTATCCCAAAGACATTCCCCTCTCCTATTCGGCTTCCTATTCAACAGAGAGCAAGGTGGTGCCTGCAGCAAGGGCAGGCTTCGACATCACCTATCGGATCAACGACAAATGGAAACTGGGCATGGAACTGAGCCACACCATTTTTGCCGACCGCTTTAATGGTGTGAAGACAGGCTCGCCTTTGGACATGCGTTCCAACATGAAGATAGGTGTCACCTATGTCCTGGGCAAAAAGGCCCAAAAGCAAGAGAGACCAGACACCAACATCATCTACGACACTCGTCTGCACACTGTACCCACCCTGCCATTCAGAATTCCAAACAGCGAAGGACTCAAGCAGCGCATTGTAGAGGGAAGGGCATTCCTCGATTACCCCATCAACGAAACCTTCATCGATTCCAAATACCGCCGCAACCCCGAGGAGCTGAAACGGCTGCGCAAGACAATAGAGCATGCGCTCTTCGACAAGTCTATCCGCGTGCAACGTGTCACTTTCCACGGCTATGCCTCTCCTGAGAGTCCTTACATCAACAACACCCGCTTAGCCAAGGGGCGCACCCAGTCGCTCAAACAGTATGTCTGCAAGCGCTACGGCATCCGAGAGTCGGTGGTAGAGACTGCCTATACGCCTGAAGACTGGGTCAACCTGCGCACCTTTATCGACACCCGTGGCGAGAGCCGCCGCACCAAGGACAACATTTGGTATGAACATCAGTCAATTGTGGAGACACCCGAAATGCCACAATATGTGATCGATCACCGTGACGAACTGCTGCGGGTAATTAACCTCAACATGGACCTCGACGAGAAGGAGCAGTTGCTCAAGCAGGTGGGTGGTGGCGAACCTTACCGCTGGCTGCTGCAATATGTCTATCCCGGTCTGCGCCACACCGACTATACCATAGAATATGAGGTCAAGCACTATCCCGTGAAGGAAGCGCGCCGCCTTATATACACCCATCCTGAGGCTTTGAGTATAGAGGAAATGTATAGAGTGGCACAGAACTACGGCGAGGGCACCGACGGATGGCTGGATGCGCTGCTGATAGCTGCCCGCCAGTATCCCGACGATGCCACAGCCAATCTCAATGCGGCATGTGGCTGTGTGAAGACGCGCCGCCTCACCGATGCCAAGAATTATCTCAAGAAGGCAGGCAACCTGCCCGAGGCTGCCTATTTGGCAGATATCATCCGTGCCATGGAGGGCAAGGTGAAGTGGAAAATGGAAAATGACAAAGTAATCATAACTGAAAACAGATGAAGACGATGGACATTATAAAAGGATGTATTGCCCTGGCTGTCACTGCTCTGACCCTCATGGGCTGTAGCGACGGCAAGGACATTTCGGCAGTGGAACACACCCAAAACGCCTTTGAAGAACTGCTGGGTGGAGACTACAATACGATGCAATGGTGGCAAACTGCCGTGAAACTGAAGGTGGTGGCCAAGGCCGATGAGCCTACACACATATACGCCTATTTTGTGGAAGGAGACAGGGGCACCATGCTTGATTACCAGTTTGTAAACAAAGACACCACCTTTTATATGACTGTGCCTCAGTCGGGCAACACGAGAGTGGTGCTGATGGCCAAAGAAGAGAAGCAGATGGTTACACAAGACGTGATTCTTACTGGTGCTCCCGAACAGACGGTGGCACTTGACGTTAATCAGTTGAAAGACAACACCCGCAGCACATCGCGCGCCACACGTGCCGGACAGTCGCTCTATGGCACAGACATCCTGAGGAACATCGGATATACGGAGGTGAACCGCGAAGGCATCGACATTGTCACCCAATATACCACTGAAGGAATGGACATCGAGAATCGTGGACTCAACGGCAACTATGAGCTGATATCCCAAGGGCCGTTCAAGGTCACAATGTTCTATGGATTCACCGGCCAATACAAGTCTCGCATTTTAGGATACTACCGCCATTCTCCCGGCACCTATCAGGATCTGGAATTGGTGGACATGGTAGACACACATGCCTACGACTATATCAATGGCGAAGCAAAACTGCAATATCAGCTGGACGGAATAGACACATGGTATGACAGTAATTTCGACTACCGAGACGGCTATACGCCCCCCTTCACCACGATGGCCGACCGTCTGGGCGACGATGTCTATAACATACAGCATGTAATGGACAAATACGGCAACCGGATGACCAAGGCTCGCGGACTGACATGGGAAATCAATGTAAAACCAGGCGACCGCATCGGCTTCTATCTGAAGATGGAGGGACAGCAGAACAGTGCACAGCGCGAGCTTGATGTAAAACGAGGATTGCCGTCGAGCAGACTGCCCAACCCCATGTATGAGACCAACTGGTCGGCCAAGGTGCTCAACACCGACGGAAAGCACAGGAGCGTGCTGATACAGGACCATGGCTACACCATCATGGGCATGGAGGATGCCACTTCCGCAGGCGATTTCGACTGCAACGACGTGCTCTTTGGCCTTCATGCCGATATGGAGAGCGAGATGCCCATCATCACCGTCCCCGACATTGATGTGCTGCTGCCATCGGTGGAAAAACAAGTATGGACCATTGCCTACGAGGATGTGTGGCGCGACAACGACTTCGACTTCAACGATGCCGTGATTAGGATTCAGCCAGATGATGAGAACGAGACATGCGGCATCACCCTTATGGCCGTTGGCTCTTCAGAGAAAATGTACCTGCATTACGATGGTCCTGACGGCGACCAGAACCTGGGAGAAATTCATGAACTGTTTAGACAAAAGCGTACGACCAAGGTGAATACCACTTCGGCTTACGCCACAGTGACTTTCGTAGAGCTGGACAAGGTAAAATGGTTGCGCAACTATACCGTTTCAGACGATGCCAAGAGATTCTACATCGAGGTGCAGCGCGGCACCTGCGAGGACTGCGGCGACCTGCTCACCCTACCCTACGAACCGGGCGTAATGCCACAAGCCATCCTTGTGGCAGGCAACTGGCACTGGCCCATGGAGGGCGTGCATATCACCACCGCCTACAACAAATTCTCGCCTTGGGCAATAGACATGAGCAACCTGAGATATTGGAACTGGTACACCGCTCCCCAACCCAACACCACCGTTGCCTATGAATAGGAGGCGACGTGACCCACGTCACAATATTGAAGATGATGTATCTTGCATCACCACAAAAAAGCAATGACCAAAGAATCGAGAACCCACAAATCGCTGCTTAATGCCAAGGTAAACCTCACGTTCTACCTGCTGTCTCTCCTGCTGTCGTTCTTTTCCCGCAAGATATTCCTCGACCATCTGGGGGCAGACTTCATCGGATTGACAGGCACATTAGGTAATATCTTAGGGTTTCTCAACTTAGCCGAATTGGGCGTGGGAGCCTCGGTGAGCTATGCACTCTATCAGCCCATTGCCAAGGGGAACAGAGACGAGATATGCAGAATCGTATCGGTCTTTGGCAGCCTTTACCGCTACATCGGCGGTTTTGTGCTGGCAGCAGGCATCATCGTCAGTGCCTTCTTCCCCCTCATGTTCCAACACACAATCTTCGAGTTGGGCATCATCTATTTCGCCTTCTTCTCGCTGCTCACCTCCTCGCTCATCGGCTATTTCATCAACTACCGCTCCATACTGCTCTATGCCGACCAGAAGAACTATGTAGTGACGGCCTATTTCCAGACAGCCATACTCATCAAAACATTGGTGCAGATGGGTTTGGTCTGTTACACAACCAACCTCTACCTGTGGGTGTCCATCGAACTGGTCTATAGCTTCATCCATGCCTCCATTCTGAACTGGAAAATTCGACAGACCTATCCTTGGCTCACTGCATCCGCCGCAGTGGGAAACAGGATGCGCAGCCAGTATCCCGAGATTGTGCAGAAGACCAAGCAGGTCTTCGTCCACAAGATAAAGGATTTCCTTATCCAGCAGAGCGACCAGATACTCATCTTTGCTTTCGTGTCGCTCAAGATGGTGGCCTATTACGGCAACTACACCTTAGTCATCGGGCGGCTCACCATGCTCTTCACCACAATGATGGGCAGCATTGTGGCGGGCGTAGGCAATCTCATTGCCGAGGGCGACAAGGAAAAAATACAGCGTGTGTTTGGCGAGATGCTGTTCACGCATTATGTCATTGCGGGCATCGTGGTATTTGCCATATATCAAGGCATCCAGCCATTCATTTATCTATGGTTAGGACAAGAATACCTGCTCAGCCATCCCATCCTCATCCTGCTGCTGGTCAATGCGTTCATCATGCTTTCCCGCGGTGCCGTGGATACCTTCAACACAGCCTGTGGCAACTATCACGACACCTGGTCGGCATGGGTGGAGGGCATCATCAACATCAGCGTCACCATCTTTTCGTGCATCCAGTGGGGGTTGGCAGGTGTATTGATTGGAAAGATAGCCAGTTTAGTGCCCATCATCGTGATATGGAAACCCCTGTTTCTTTATCGCACCAGTTTCAAACGTTCTATATGGCACTATTGGAAGACCGTTGGTCTTACATGGCTCGGCTTTGCCATTGCCTTTGGCATAGCGTCTTACAGCTCACGCCTCCTCCCATTCGACCCCTATCACGACTTTATGCAATGGACAAGCTATTGCGTGTCACTCACAGCCATCTTTGTCCTGCTATATGTCATCACCCTGTTTCTGTTCACGCAAGGAGCAAAAGACATGACACATCGGGTAATCAACACCATGCTGAAGAACAACCGAATGTCCTAAATGGTGAGATTTCCGACTTCAATGAGAAACAAGTTATAAGGGGACGTAGTTTCCACAATATTTGGCAGAATAATCACCCCATCATATCAAGAAATCAATATCCCATCATGAAACTATCCATCATCACCGTCAACCTCAACAATCTGGAGGGACTGAAGAAAACATACGACAGCGTGGTCTGCCAGACCTTCACCGACTACGAATGGCTCGTCATTGACGGCGGCTCTACCGATGGCAGCCGTGAATTCATTGAGCAGCATCAGGACAAATTTGCCTATTGGTGCTCGGAACCAGACAAGGGCATCTACAATGCCATGAACAAGGGCATCATTCGGGCAAAAGGTGAGTATTTGAACTTCATGAACTCTGGGGATTGCCTTGCATGTAATGACACGTTAGACGTTGTGTTTGGAAAGGAAAGAACGGAAGATATACTATACGGGTATGTTATGATGGGCAACCTCAATGGGAAAATCTTTAAACAAGCAACCATGAAAGATAATATATTTTGGTATGATTTGTATTTGTTTGCCTTAGCTCATCAAGGTGCATTTATCAGAAGGGAGCGGTTTGGAGATGTGGGATTATATGATGAAACATATAGGGCAGCATCAGACACGAAATGGTTTATAGAGGCTATCCTGTACCATAAGGCGACATTCCGATTTATTCCATATAGAATCGCGGTGTTTGAAGGGGGGGGGATTAGTATGACATCTAAGAGTACAGAGGAGCACCAATCATTACTAAACTCCTATTTTCCCAGTTATTTAAGTGCTGAAACTGCCTTTGATATGTATCGATTATCTATTATACAATCTTCAAAAATAACGCGCTTTCTTTTCAAGATGGTTATGGTAATCGCTATTCGCATCAAGCATATAAAAGACAAGAGGTTATTGAATAGATTATCCTCTCATTCTTGAAATAACAAACAAAACATTCAAATATGAAAAAAGTAGGTATTGTAGTAGTAACATATAATAGGTTGGCTCTGTTAAAAGAGGCTATTGACTCTTTGAGAAATCAGATTTATACGAACAGAGAAATTGTAGTCGTGAATAATGGCTCTACTGATGGCACGCAGGAATGGCTAAACGCCCAAAAGGACATTATTGTAATTACTCAGCAAAACCTGGGTGGAGCAGGTGGTTTTTTTACAGGAATGAAATATGTGGCAGAGCACAATTATGATTACTGCTGGATTATGGATGACGATGTGGTTTGTCAAACCGATGCTTTGCAGGAACTGGTCAATGCCTATAATAGAAAGCCGAATATTGGTTTTGTTTGCAGTAAAGTGATAGGTATCAATGGCTGTCCGATGAATACCCCAACTGTGGATGATAGGCCTTCAAGTAATGGTGATGCGGACTTTACCGATTTGATTACGGAAAGCATGATCAAAGTGAAAACAGCAACATTTGTTTCTGTTTTATGTAGTGTTAAGACTATAAAGGAAGTTGGCTTACCTTATAAAGAATTTTTCATCTGGGGAGATGATACGGAATATACCAATCGAATATCCCTTCATTATGATTGTTATATGGCTTGTAAAAGTGTTGTCGTACATAAAAGAGCCATTCAAGGCGCTTTATCTTTTGAGACGGAAACTAATCCATCAAGGCAGAAAATGTATTTTTATATGATGAGAAATGTCGCATTTACAGATTTCAAATATAACAAACTATACAAGAATCGAAGCATGCGCTTTCGCTATTATTTACGTCAATATAAGTATGCGGTTTCATTGCTCATGCATGGACGTTATCGTCAAGCGAAAATTGTATTTAAATCTATTCTTGCATTGCCTTCTTTTTATCCAACAATACAGTATCCTGATATTGTTTGAATATGTATGTCTTTTGTGAGATGTTGTATAGGATGTCGATTATGAAAGGAAGAGCATGATAAATATACAGAGTAACTTCTTCTTAATTGAAAGCTATGAATATTCTAATCACTAGTAACGATCCATATCCTCAATATATGGGAGGAGATAAAAGAGTCGCTATTTCATTAGCCAAAGAATGGACTCAGTGTGGGCATAATGCATTTTTTTTGTGCTACTCTCCTTCTCTATTGCGTAAATCGGAAGTAGATGGTATAGAACAACTTTTTTTTCCAGATAATAACCATCTCTTTTCGGATAGAAATCTTTCCTTCTTTCGCAAAACAATCATGGAACGAAAGGTTCAGATCGTACTACATCAACATCCTAAGGTTCCGGAATTTAATAGAATGTGTTTTTCCTTAAATACATCGGCCAAATTGGTTTCAGTGGTGCATTTCGACATAGCCCATGAGGAGAAGGTGTTGGCTCGTTCGTTTTTTGTGAAAATGCGAAATGGAAGCAATATAAAGAGATGGATTATTGATGGTTTTCTCTATGTGAAATATTTGTTGTTCGCTAAACGAAAGCAGTATAATGAATTGGTGAGATTGTATACTGACATATATGACCATTCTGATTGTGTTGCTTTGTTATCTTCTTCTTACATTGATTCATTTATAAACTATGTGCCTTATGCTACTAAAAGTAAACTCTTGTCCCTAAATAATCCAATGAAATCAATTAACTATTTACCGACTATCCCTAAAGAAAAGATAGTCCTTTGGGTAGGAAGACTGGGATATGATATGAAAAGGCTTGATTATATGCTCAAAATATGGATGGAGATAAATAAATCCCATCCAGACTGGAAACTAAAGATTTTAGGCTCTGGAGATTGGAACTATTGGAAAAGAATAATTGCTCAATATCATATAAAGAACGCTGATGTAGTTGGTTTTTGCGATCCTACCGAATACTATGCCAAGGCTTCCATTCTTTGTATGACATTTGTCACAGAGGGTTGGGGTATGGCGTTGGTGGAGGCTCAGCAATATGGATGTGTGCCAATGGCCTATCGCAGTTATGCAGCTTTGGATGATATTATCGTAGATGGAGAGAATGGATATAGTGTAAAGGCATTTGACCAAAATGATTATGTGAATAAGCTTAGGAGGCTTATGGATGATGTTGATTTGCGTCGCCGCATGGCTATGAGGGGTATTGAAAGTGTCAAACGATTTGATGTGGATAAAATAGCTGCGACTTGGATAGCTCATTTTGAAAGTATACTATAAGTGGTCAGCATGATGAAACGAGTAGTTTTTCTATTTCCCCACCCTACCGCTGGTCCTACAGGAGGCTACAAGGTGATATATGAATATGCTAATCGTTTGGCAAATGATGGCTATGATGTGCACATAGTTTATTCAGGGTCCATTTTTTGGCGTAGGAAATCTCTGTATCACAAATTTACTGCTTGTCTGAGGTACATACAAAAACTTTTTCAAGGATATTCTTGCAGAAGCTGGTTTGCGTTAAATGAGAGGGTACAAGAGCACTTCACATTTTCTCTTAATCAGCGTCATGTTCCAAAAGCAGACATATATGTAGCCACTTCTCCTTATACCGCCTATTATTTGAATGAATACGATGATTCAAGTAAGAAATTTTATTTCATCCAAGGTTATGAAAACTGGGGAGAGGGTTTGAAAGCGATTCTTCATGACACCTACCACTACCCATTTCAGAAGATTGTGATAGCCAGTTGGTTGCAAGAGATGCTGAAGAAACAATTCCAAGAAGAGTCGATATGGTTTCCTAATGGTTTTGACTCTTCCAAATTCAGGAAGACTATTGCAGTAGAAAAGAAAAATCCATTCATGGTAACAATGTTGTATCATCAGATGGAACTAAAAGATTGCGCTATGGGATTTCGGGCATTGGAAACTGTAAGACAGCATTTCAAGGATTTAAGGGTTTCCCTGTTTGGCGTTCATGATAAGCCCAAAGACTTGCCCGATTGGTACGACTATTATAAGCAACCATCTGATGAACTACACAACACGTTGAACAACGAAGCAGCCATATTCATTGGCACCAGCAAGACGGAAGGATGGGGATTGACTGTTGGCGAAGCCATGATGTGTGGACAGGCTGTATGTTGTACGGACAACGCTGGCTATCAGGAAATGGCTATCGATGGTGAAACTGCATTGGTATCTCCAGTAGGTGACAGTGAGGCTATGGCCAACAACATCATCCGTTTGATAGAAGATGAAGAACTACGTTATCGCATTGCGAACAATGGCTATCAATTTATACAAAGATTTACTTGGGAAGAATCGTATCACAAGTTGAAAACATTATTTGAATCATGCGATTAGCCTCTTTCGACATATTTGACACTACGTTGTTGCGCCGTTGTGGTCGTCCAGAAGCGGTGTGGAATGCTTTGGCTGAGAATCTGTTTCCAGAGGAGATGGATCTGCAGGAGGCATTTGTGGTATGGCGAAAAAATGCGCAGGGGGAGACGCTGGAGGAAAAATATGATGGTATAGATTCCTCTTTTCTTTATTTCTCAGGAATAGACAAGAAAGGGATGATGCAAGCGGAAGAGGCTATTGAAAGAGCAATGCTCATTCTAAATCCATCCGTATGTCGGCTGATAGAACAGCGGAGAGCGGAAGGATACCGCATTGCGTTCATCAGTGATATGTATCTTAGCAGTCAATTCCTACGGCAAGTTTTGGAAAGATATGGTTGCTGCCAGGGCGAAGATGTTGTGTTTGTTTCTTGTGAACATCATGCACGCAAAGATACCGGTGCGCTCTATGAGGTGGTGCGTCAAGTATTGCATCCTTCGGAGTGGTTGCATTATGGTGATAACCTGCGTAGTGATGTGAAGATGGCACGGAAAAAAGGTCTTCAAGCTGTGCATGTTGATACAGCCTATAATGATGTTGAAAAGGCTTGCGCTCGAGTGGCACCAACTATGGCAGCTCTTTCTCGTCTGCATCGCCTGGAGCATGTGGAAGATACTTTCGCTGCTTTTGCTGCGGATTTTGTGGTTCCAGCGTATCTGCCATACGCTATCTATGTATTGCGTGAGGCACGCCGGATGGGCATCCGAAAACTCTATTTCCTGTCACGCGACAGTTATATCTTGCTGAAGGCTGCACAGGCATTATCGAAAGAGACTGAAGGGTTGGAACTGCATTACCTTTTCGTTTCCAGACGGTCGCTACTCTTGCCCTATCTTTGTGGAGAAGATGAGTATGCCTGTTTGGCGGCAAGCGATCATCATACGCTTGTTCGTTACGATACGATAGATAAACGGCTTCGGCATTTGGGTACGTCCCGTGAAGAGATGCGTATAAAGTTTGGCATTGAATTTCCCTATTCCAAGGTAAATAATATCAAAGAGCAGGAAGATTTCCTCCAGAAGGTTTTTCATAGCGATTTCACTCCGCTATTACAACAGCGGGCACAAGAACAGTTGTGTCTGTTGTTGGACTATTTCCGTCAGGAAGGGCTGTTTGATGGCGAAGCCTGTGCGGCTGTGGATGTGGGATGGTTGGGTACATCTCGTTTGATGATAAATCATATCCTTCGACGAGTCGGAGCAAAGGATCTGCACTTCTTCTATTATGGTGTCAGAAGAGATGTGTTTCCTCCTTCTGCTGGTAGATATTCGACCTATTTTCAAGCTGAAGAGCTTTCTACGGAAACTACAATATTGCTGGAGCATTACTACTCGGCTTCGCCCTATCCTTCTACCATAGCCTACCAAAAGACCGAAAGCGGAAAGGTGGTTCCTGTATTTGCAGATAACAGAGATTTCCATCACACCCCTATCACGGAAGCCAATCAGAAGGCATTTGAAGTGATGGCTATCAATATACAAGACCAAAGAGAGGCTGATGAACGAACACTACGGGAATGGGCGAAATGCACATTTGCCTGTTTGGGGAATCCTGCTATGAATTTGGATATTACCCCTTTGTCAAAGCAAAGTGAGTTTGATGATCATACGCCTTTTGTGAAGCGGTTGACGCTGGTAGAATTGGTGCGTTTGTTGCTTCTTGGCGATCATATCACTGGCTATGACAGAGGAAGTCTGAGACTGACCATTCCACAATGTCTGCTTGCTTGCATGTGGATAATAAGGACAGCAACTGGTAGAATAAGGAAGTATCTATATCAAAGATTGATAATGTATGAATGCAAATGATAGAAACTCCAGTATAGAGCTGTTGAGAGTGTTATCCATAACCTTTGTATTGATTGGACATGTTTTTGGACATGGGGCGCATGGTTTAGTACCTAATACCAATTATATTTTGGCTTTTGGGATATCTATCAATGTATTTATGCTCATATCTGGATATTATAGAATTCGGTTGAAACTGAAATCACTCCTTAACATGATAGGAATGGTTATGTTTTATGAGATATCTTCTACGGGAATTAATTATTTGTTAACGGGGGAGATGAATTTGCATGGAGCAATTAGTGGACTATTCCCTGTCTCTCATAACTACTACTATTGGTTTGCCACATGCTACATTTTTTTGATGCTTCTCAGCCCACTCATCAACAAAGGCTTGGAAGGACTCAATCAGAAGCAGTATTTATGGGGGGTGGGTAGCCTTATCTATATGAATTGCATATCAGGGTGGTTGTTCCGTAATTATTTCATTAATCCTACAGGATTCTCAACCATGCAATTGATCTTTATGTATGTAATAGGAGATGCTATTCGAAGATTGGAGATTTCTATGAAAATAAGTTTTAAGTCATTAGTCTTTATATATATGACTACATCTTTATTTTCAATGTTTCAAGGTCAGATTCCTTATATAAAAGAGCTTGGTGCATATAATAATCCTCTTGATGTCCTAAAATCAGTTGCTGTCTTTTGCATTTTTATGAAGTTTCCCTTTCATAGTAAATGGATTAATTATATGGCCAAATGTGTCTTTGCATGCTATTTAATACAGGAAGGGATGTTAGGACAGACAATTTACAAACTTCAATATGAGTTTTGGAAACAAACTCAAGACGTTTTGACTTTTTGGGGTTTTGCTATTAGTTGTACAATTGCGATATTCATTGTAACACTTATCATTGAGCCTATAAGAAGAAAGTATATGGACAGATTGATAGATGGAATTTACAAGCATTGGCATCTTAAGAGAATTGACATTGTTTAAATATTCAACTTATTTTTATATGTATTGATAGAGAAATTTGAGAGGAATAAATCGTATCTGCACATTAATGCCTACCTTTACCAAATAAAAAGCTGATCACATGGAAACGAAGCAACTGAAACCACTGCCAGTCGGCATACAGACTTTCGATAAGCTCATCGAAGGGGGATATCTTTATGTAGATAAGACAGCATACCTATATAGTCGATGTAGAGGTCCGTACACCTATTGGTCGTGTGGATATGGTGATGCGCACGGGCAAGACATTATACCTCTTCGAGTTGAAATTGAATCAAAGTGTGGAGGCTGCCATGAACCAGATAGATTTGAAGGATTATCCCAGTCGGTTCGCTATGTGTGGACTTACCATTATTAAGGTGGGTATCAACTTTGATTCGGAAAAGCGTACGATAGTAGATTGGAAGATTGTATCCCAATAAGAAATTCGATTATGAAAGTAGCTGTTATTGTCCTTAATTACAATTCCAGTGCCGACTGCTGCAAGTGTGTGGCTGACTTGAAACGGCAGGAGGGTGCGGAGTTAGAGATCATTATCGTGGATAATTGTTCACGAAAAGAGGATGCTTTGGCTGTAGAGAAATTGGCTGCTGAGCAAGGTTGTACCTTTATTGCGGCCGCTGAGAATCGAGGATACAATGCGGGTAATAATATTGGTTTACGTTATGCTGCAGGGAAAGGATATAGTTATGCGCTTATTGCCAACCCCGACATGGAGTTTCCGCAGCGGGATTTTGTAAGAAGGCTGAATGAAACAATGCAGAAAAGCTCAGACATTGTGGCTTGTGGTAGTGACATTGTCACAAAGGAGGGTATTCACCAGAATCCTAAGAAATGCGGAGATAACGGCTGGAAGAATAGTTTCAAATGGTTGTCAGACATATTCAAAAAACAAGGAGAGACGAATATTCCCGGTTGGATTGCCAATCCTCAAATATCAGCTTATTGTAACGGACTGAACGGTTGTTGCTTGATGGTACGTTTAGATTACTTGAAAGAAATAGGTTTCTTTGACGAAAGGGTATTTCTCTATGGAGAAGAGACCATCTTTGCACGTCAAGTAGAGTTGAGCGGGGAAAAAATGTATTATGAGGCATCTGTACAGGCCGTCCATAATCATCAAAAAAAGAAAGAACCAGCCTCTGCCTTTTGTTTGAGAAATTGGAAAAAGTCACAACGACATTATATATGCGAGTATAGTCATTATCCTTTTTACGGGAAATGGATCGCTCTATTGTCTCTTCATCTGTATTTTGGATTGTTGACATTAAAAAATAAAATCAAACGATGAACAACAAAATTGCTATTTTGGAAAAACGTCTTCTTGATTTCTATTATAAATCAAGATACTATAGTATAGCGTTTGCCTTGTGGGATTTAGTGTGGTGGATTTGTTTTTATCTACGCCCGCCATTATCATGGAAACTTTCCACATGCGCAATAAAACAGAAAACCGCTTGGCTTGACCATTATATAGAAAAACGTTATCAAACCATTATTCAATCGTTTGAACAATTAAGCAAAGAGGCGATAGGTGTGAATAAAGGCTGTCGCAGAATTTGGGTGTTTTGGGGACAAGGTGAAGATCAGATGCCCGTTTTGGTCAGAGCTTGTTACAAGCAAGTGATATCTTTGAATGGTGATGTTGTATTGGTAACAAAAGAGAATGTCCATGACTATGTGGATATTCCAGCTGCAATCTATCAAAAAGTGGAATCAGGTAAACTAACATGGGCCAACTTTAGCGATATTGTTCGTACTACCTTGTTGGCTCAACATGGCGGTTTATGGCTTGATGCCACAGTATGGATTACACGCCCATTCCCTTTTGATGATTTCAAGACAATGCCTTTTTATTCGGTAAACGGGAAAGTGCCTGTCAACAACAAATCTGTAAGGTTCTGGACTTCATTTGAATGGAACTGGAGTTCATGGGCTATGCTTGCCAATGAACCGGGCTCACTACTATTCCAGTTTGTCAGCCAGATGATGCAGGCAATTGCCGTAAAAGAACTTTATTGGCTTGATTATGTATTACAAGACTACCTTATTTTTTATGCTTGCCGCAAATTTCCACAAATAGGTAAAGACATGACAGCATGTAATGAAATAGAATTCAAGAACAGGGGAAAATTGTCTTCTCTTATGAATAGACCATATAAGGATGATGAGTACAAAAGACTCATCACAACAGACTATATCTTTAAGTTGAGTTTTAGGACAAATTGGACTCGTTCTGATTCACAAGACAGACTTACGTACTACGGCCATCTGATCAATAACAATTAGGCAATCCACGACTCTTTCTGTAAAATGTCATAATAGCTAATAATGATATTTCCACATATTCCTTGGCGGATTATTTTTTCCGATAAGTTTATTGCTACTTTCACACTCGTGTTGTTCAACATCTTGTTCGTTCCTATAGAACAAGGAGCATTCAGTGTAGTGAAAATTGGTTTTATGGGAATTTGCCCACTGATATTCTTTGCAAAGAAGCCAATTGTTACAAAGGCATTTATGCTTGGTGCTTTGTACTGGATAGTTTGCTATACTCTCTCATTAGTAAAAGGAGAGATACGCTTTTCCACCTTAGGATTTTTAGGGATGCATCTCATCATGTACATCACCTATTTCAGTTTTATTGTCAAAGGTACGTTTACACTAGACTATTTCACAAAAATTCTGAAATATCTCATTTTAGCTTATGGGATAGTGCTTATAGGGCAGCAATTATGCGTATTGGTAGGACTTCGCAATATGCCTTTGCTCAATCTGCAAAACCAGTTTTTTCTTTCCATAACAAAACTGCCGGCTTTAACCCTGGAACCCAGCCATTCTGCACGAATCTTGACATTTGCCATGTTGGGGTATCTACGGTGTTTGGAAATGGCAAAAGGACATACAATCATAATTAAAGACTTGTTTGACAAGGAGCACCGTGTTGTGACTATCCTTTTCCTATGGTGTATGCTGTTGATGGGAAGCGGTACTGCATTTGTCGGATTGGCGGCACTTAGTCTGTATTTCATAACCCAAAAAACTGCAATTTACATTATTCCTATGATAATCGGATTGTTCTTTATTGGGCATACACTGGAAATCAGACAAATGAACCGAGCTGTTGCATTGGCTCAGGCGGCATCAACTGGAAGTACAGAAGAAATGTTTGAGGCCGAAGGCAGTGGTGCCTCTCGCTTTGCACCAGTATTGAATGCCATTACGAAAACCGATGTCACCCAATTGGAAACATGGATAGGAAAAAAAAGTATGGAAAAGGACAAATACTGGTGGAAGCGTACAGACACAAAGATATATGACCAATATGGTCTTATTGCATTTATTATATCTTTAGTGTTTATTTATTCTTGTGTTATACGTCATTTTTTCAGCATTGAAACATTGCTATATTTGATCCTTCTTGGTTTCACACTTGGTAATATTTATTATGCATGGGGGTGCTTGATGATTATGACAGGTGTGAGGTATTTTCAAAATAACCACGTCGGACAATCTGCATTAGAAACTGATAAGGAAAAATACGATGAAGACTGAAGTTACCCTTGCTATCTGCATGTACAATGCGGAGAAATACATTGAAGAGACATTGGCTTGCATCATGACACAAACGATGCAAGATTTTCACCTTTTGTTGGTGGATGATTGCAGCACGGATAGAACGGTAGAATATGTGGAGCGGTTCTTTCAGCAGAATCAGCGCCAATATGAGTTGGTGAAGCTTGCTCAAAACCAAGGTATTGCATATGGACGGAATTTTGCATTACATCATGCACAAACCAAATACTTGATATTTGTTGATTCGGATGACCTGCCTCTTCCTCAGCTTCTTGAAAAGGAATATCAGGTTTTATCGAATGATGAGAATTTGATCGCTGTGAGCTCATGGTCTCAATTTATAGATGCAAAAAGTAAGAAAATGAGAGGTGGCCTGTTCATTGGTGACACTACAAAGGCACAATTCTTGAAAAGAGCACAAGCGGCTAAACGAGTCTATCTTCCCATACAAACTATGTTTGATCGTGCGGCTGCTATTCGAGTAGGTGGCTTTTCCTTAGATGGTTATCCAGATGGGAAACCACGTTATAGGGATTTTTGTGAAGATTTAGACCTTTGGACACGCCTTAGTGATTTGTATGCGGAAGGAAAGTATATTATAGTGCTGCCCGAGGTTCTTTATCTTTATCGTAAATCAGAAGGATTATCTTCAAGCCATTTTAATATGATTATCAAGATGGAATATGTGAAGGTAAATTTGCGTCGCCGTCGTAGGGGGGTGGAAGAAATTTCGTTTATCGACTACTATAATTCGCTTTCAGAGATAGAACGGGCACGACTGCAAAAAGACTCCCATGCAGCAGACTGTTTGCGAAATGGCGTTTTCTACATCAGAGAGAAAAAAATAATTAGGGGTTTAGTTCTTCTATTTGAATGTGTGTGGAACCACCCTTCTTATATTATTGACAAAGTGATTGCCAACTCTGGTTTGTTCAAAAAATAATGTTATGAGTGAGATTTCGGCTAAACATATTTCGGATGTCATAGGCTTACTCAATGATAATGCGGACTATGCTGTTCTGAGGAATTTTGAGGGGCTTCCCGATAATAACAAGAGTCGCGACATTGATATCATCATCACACGGAAGAGTTATGTCGCACTGAAAAGTGAACTGCTAAAACTGATTGATTCCTCAGGGTGGAAAATCATCACTTATCTGCATAGTGACCGGCTTATTACATACGTGTGCGGTTTCTCATGTGGTGAACACGTCGAACTGGTGCAATGGGATTTCTTCTTTAATACATCTGTATGGGGAATATTATTGATGGATGCCAGTGAGTTCGTTCAGCATCGACAGTTCAACGGTTTCCTTTATTATATGGAGGTTGAGTATCAGTTTCTCGACAAGTATCTTTATAATCGTGCAGTAGGAAGTCAGTTCCCCGATAAATATGCATGGATGAGAGAGAAAACAATCCAGAGCTTGGTCGTAAAGGAAAAGATCAAGGCGGTTTTTCGTGTCAATTCGATTGAAGAATGTAACAATATAGATAGCCATATATTAGTGATGCGAGCCGTTGCTGCTAATTTTTTACAGCGGTCCCTTGATTCCATCGGAAACGTTCTCCTTTTTCTGTGGACTTTCATAAGGAATTACATCTGCTCCAATACAGGCTTTTCCATTGGCTTTACCGGTCCTGACGGTTCAGGTAAAACCACTGTTATTGATTTGATGATAGAGAACTTTGGGGAGGTGTTCCGCAAGGCACATGTCTATTTTCACTTCCGTCCCATGCTGTTCGGCAATCTGGGTGAAGTGGCACATAGTGCGGGCATAAAGAAAGAGGTGGACAGGAGCTACGAAAAGCCTCATCGTGGAGCGAAAACAGGTATGCTGAGTTCATTGCTTCGGTTGGCTTATTATTCCGTGGATTACCTTTTGGGTTATTTTCTGCGGGTGAAGCCTGTAACCCGCATCACCCGACTTGCCATCTTCGACCGTTATTATACGGATATTATTTGTGATAGCCGTCGCAGCCGCATCTATCTCCCTGTGAAGTTTCTTTACTGGTGGGGCAAATGCGTCATCCCCTCGTTGAATTACAACATCCTGCTCACGGCTCGTACGGAGACGATATTAACCAGAAAGAGAGAACTGGATGCAGCGGGTGTTGAGGCAATCAACCAGAAAATAGACTATTTGGCGGATAAGCCAGGTTTCTATAAGGTGATGAATGAAGGTACACCTCAGGAGGCTGTAGCAAGAATTCTGCGAATAGTCTTTGAGAAGCAACATAAGAAGAATATGAAAAGATTATAGTAAGATTATGAATAGTCCATTTTTCTCAATCATTATTCCTGTGTATAATGGGTTGTCACATGATTTGCCAATCTGCTTGGAAAGTATATGGAATCAACCATTGTCCGCCTCGCTTTATGAGGTTATCTGTGTGGATGATTGCTCTACTGACGCTACGCGTGAGTGGTTGGATGAAGAAGCCACGAAGCATAACAATCTAAGAATTATCAAGCATACAGTCAATAAGCGTCAAGGGGGAGGTCGAAATACAGGTATAAAGGCAGCTCATGGCAGATACATCATATTCATTGACCAAGACGATTATTTTCATTCAGGTTCTATCGCCAAGGTGTATGATCATCTTCAATCGGTTGAGTTGGAAATACTGATTGTAGATTGTACCTACGAGCGTCCGGGAAAGGTGAACAATACTTTGCAACACAACTTTCCACATCATGATGTGATGACCGGTGATGAACAGATATTGAGGAACTCAATTCCATGGGCTCCCTGGAAGTTTATCTTTCTGCGTTCTCTTGTGGTTGACAATGGACTGTTTTTCGATGAAAAAGAGCGCATTGAAGATATTGACTGGGTACACAGACTGGTACACAAAGCTCAAAGGACACAGTATCAACCGATCCTGTTTATCCATTATCTGAAGAATGATGCCTCTACCACAATGACATCTTATAAATCAGTAGAGACCATGTATTCTACCTTGCGATGCGGAATGAGATTGTATCAATTGACAACTAGTGATTTTGCTCAATGTGGTGATGAAATAAAACAAAGCATTCAAAACATAGGAGAATTCGTTTTTGGTTTAGGATTAAGGAACTTCTTGACCTGTAAGGATAATTTTCTTTCAAAAAGGCAAGCTATACAAGAGATTGTATTACCTTATAGTGAAAGACGTTTTTTCTTGACAAAAATTGCTGTGGCTATGCCAGGAGCATTTAGCATATTAAGCAATCTCATGGCAATGTTTTCCCCCTTCTTTCTTGAATTACGCAGAAAATGGAAATACAGCCATTTGAGGTGACTATTAATGGTTCTCAATATCCCCAGTAAATATCTAAACATACTTTGCCATTTATGTTGACTTCGGGTAAGCACATGGAGAAGGAACCGTTGGAAAGATTAGAAATGAAAATACCTTCTGCACCAAGCAAGAACAAGGAGCGATTGAAAATCTTCGTTTCAGCCTACGCTTGTGAGCCTCATCTGGGAAGTGAGATTGGCGTGGGATGGCACTGGGTGCTGGAGATGTCGAAGTACTTCGAGCTGTGGGTGCTGACACGCGAAAGCAATCGGCACACCATCGAGCCCTGGATTGACAAGCATCCCGCATATAAAAATATCCACTGGCTGTATTACGACTGGCCCAAATGGGCACGTTTCTGGAAAAAGGGTTTGCGCGGCGTGCGTACCTATTATAATATATGGCAGGTGTGTACCAACCATATCGTGAAAAGGACTATGCAGGAGAATGACATCAGGATTTTCCACCATCTCACCTACGGAAACGCATTGTGGAAGGTGAGCAGCTATGGACAAAAGCAATTCTTCATATGGGGACCCATAGGAGGTTTGGAAACCATTCCTGAAGAATATTGCAAACACTACGGAAAAAAAAGCCATATCATTGAAAGGATTCGTAGGCACATAGCTTTGTTGAGCAAATGGAACATGGGATTCAAAAAACGATGCAAAAATGCCAATCTGATATTATGTAAAACCGACTTTACCCGTCAATACATTCCTTCGGCTTATGCCAACAAGACCATCATTTTTACCGATGTTGCAGCTGAAGCAACGCTCTCTGCTTGCCACAAACAAACGGGGAAAAAGGATGTCACCGAATATGTCACTATAGGTCGCCTGGATGCTTGGCGTGGATTTGACCTGATCATTGAAGCTACCCATGCCGCCGTGAAGCAGAATGACCAAATTCATGTGACAATAGTAGGAGAAGGCTATGACAAGGAAAGACTTGAAAGGATGGTCAAAGACAGGGGACTTGGCAAATATATATCGCTTACAGGCAAGATTTCCATGGAGAAATACAAAACATTGATGGCTGATGCTGATGTTGTGATCAATGCAGCATTGAAGGAGGGAGCCGTCACTGTTTCATTTGACGCTATGGCATTGGGGAAACCCTTGATATGCATAGACACAACTGGATATACACGATACTTCACGCATGACTATGCAATCATCATACCCAGAAAAGGAAGAGATTTTGTGATAGACCATATCACGAAGGGGATGTTGAGACTTACTAATGTAGAGACAAGAAAAATGATGGGCAAAAAAGCTCAAGATGCTTCCGCTATATGCTGCTGGGAACACCATGGAGCCGAAATAAAAGATGTGATTACCCGAGCATATCGTTCGTAGATAAACCTTTGCTTTTGATGACTATCACTGCTGTTTTCAACAAATTGTTTAACATCGATGAAGGATGCCTGTTCTATCGGTTCAATAATGCCGATGGAAAGATCTGGATAATTCCTGCCAAAAACCTTCGCACAGCAATGGAACTATATCAGCCAAGCGGCTGGAAGGGGAAATGGATGAAAAGAGGATTTCCTATGCTGCACAAGATACGGATGGTGAGGAGTCTGCTTCATACGGAGAAAATCAGATGCAGATTTGATGGGAAATTGAAGAAGTTGCTGGAGAAGGCAACTGACACGGAAGAATTGGATTTTTCCATCTTCTGCGGAACACCCTGTGTACATCAGAAAATAACGATTCAACTCAGCAAAGGACACAGGATATTGGGGTATTGCAAGGCTACAGACAGTTGTGAAATAGCCGCATTGTTTGAAAATGAAGCACAGTTGTTGAATGTTCTGCATAAAAAAGGTATAAGGAGTGTGCCCAAATGTCTGTTCTGTGGAGATTTGGGCAACGGGGTGAGCATATTCGTGCAAAGTACAACAAAAACAAGTCAGTCAAAGGTGGTACACGAATGGGGAATACTACACGACAAATTTCTGTTACGGCTGAAAGAAGCGACCATTCAAGAAATAGCATTTGAAACGAGCGACTTTTGTCGGGTGCTCACGGCTTTGCAAAAACATACCGACTGGCTACCCGAAGAGGTGGACAAGGCTATGGTGATGAATGCCGTTGAAGATACGGTCAAGCACTGGGAGGGAAAACGTGTTGGATTTTGTGCTTATCATGCTGACTTCACTCCATGGAACATGTATGTGGAGCAGGACGAACTATTTGTCTTTGATTGGGAATATGCCCAGATGACCTACCCTCCCCTGTTGGATAAATATCATTTCTTCATCCAGACATTCATATTCGAGCGTCACTGGACAGCCCAGGACATCATGGCTTATGTTGATTCGCCGGATGGGAAATGGATGGACAAGATACTGTTCAAATGCTATCTGCTGGACATGATAGCACGTTTTACCATAAGAGAAAAGGGAACAATAAACGGCGACATCAGCAGGCTGATGCAAATATGGAGTGGACTTTTGGCTGGATTAACCATGTAACCATGATTGTTACAAATATCATTGATAAAATCCAAATGAATGAAAACTATCGTTTGTTTCCATCTTTTCAACGATTATAGTGGAAGCCCCAAGGTGCTGAGGATGGTGCTGGAGGGGTTGCTGAACAAAGGCTACAACGTGGACTTGGTGTCTTCGTGTGGCGGTGTGCTGGATGAACTGGAAGGCATGAAGAATTTCAGAAAACATTCGTATTTCTATCGCTTTTCCAACAATCCGGCTATTACCATGGCAAGATATGCCGTGGTGCAGATCTATACATTCTTCCTTGCACTGAAATGGATGTTCCGCCGTGATGTGGTGTTTTATATCAATACGTTGCTCCCTATAGGCGGAGCTTTGGCAGGACGACTCACGGGCAAACGGGTGGTGTATCATTACCATGAGAACGCATTCATCAAAGGCGTGTTCTACAAGACACTTGCATGGATGATGCAACGGCTGGCTCACGAAATCGTCTGCGTATCGGGTTATCAGGCTTCTTCATTGGCCGACCCACGCAAAGTGACGGTAATCCCCAATGCGCTGCCCAAGGATTTTGTGGAACGAATGACACCTGATGCCGAAAAGGCTTTCAATCTCAAAACCATACTCATGATTGCCTCGCTTAAAGCATATAAGGGTACAAGGGAGTTTGTTGAATTGGCTGTAAAAATGCCTGAATATCGCTTCATACTGGTGCTCAACGAAACGCAGGAGAACATCAACAGTTTTCTGAAGTCTATTCACGGGAAAGCAACCAAGGCTGCCAACCTCAAGATTTATCCTCGGCAAAGCGATACGACACCTTTTTACATGAAGGCTTCTATTGTGCTGAACCTGTCGGACAAGGAGAAATTCATCGAAACATTCGGCATGACAGTGCTTGAGGCCATGAGTGCCGGACTACCGGTAATCGTGCCCACTGTTGGTGGAGTGGCTGAGCTGGTGGATGACGGTGTGAATGGATATAAGATTGATGCGAAAGACTTGGAACTGATAGAGAAGCGCATACATGAAATGCTGTCAGACAAACAAAACTATATCGGAATGGCCAACAATGCACTGAAAAAAGCAAGGCTTTTCTGTGCAAAGAACATGATTTCTGCCATAGAAACGCTTCTGCAGAATGGCATACGGTAAACCAATAGAATACAAAAAACAATAATTATTAAACAATGAAACGGATTGCAATAGTTGGCACACAGGGAGTGCCTGCTCAATACGGTGGATTTGAGACACTGGTGGAAAACCTGATTGGAGTGAACTGTAGTTATAACATCAAATACACCGTGTTCTGTTCGGCAAAGGATTATGACGACAGACGAAAGACATTCAAGGGGGCCAAACTGAGATATATCCCCCTATTCCACGCCAACGGTGCACAAAGCATTTTCTACGATATATTGTCGCTGATGTGCTGCATCATAGGTTTTGACACTGTGCTTGTTCTGGGTGTTTCAGGGGGTGTTTTCCTGCCCTTTTTCCGTTTGTTTTTCCATAAGAAACTGATTGTCAACATTGACGGTTTGGAACATACCCGTGCCAAATGGGGAGGATTTGCCAAATGGTATCTCAGACTGAGCGAAAAGCTGGCGGTGAGGTGCGCTGATATCGTTATTGCCGACAACAAAGTGATACAGCGATATGTTGAAGAAAAATATGGGAAAAGTCCTGAACTGATAGCCTACGGTGGAGACCATGTGCTGCGCAATGTGTCGGAGGAGAAACAAAGCAGCATATTGAACAAGTATATGCTCGACAAAAAAGGATATGCCTTGTCGATATGCCGCATAGAGCCTGAAAACAAATGCGACATCACATTGCAGGCCTTTGCCGAAAGCGGTATGCCGCTGGTGTTTATCGGCAACTGGAACCACAGCAGCTACAGCAAGAACTTGAGGTTCAAATATGGCATGATACACAATATCCGTATTTTAGACAGTATCTACGACCTTGACGTGCTCTATACTCTGCGCAAAAACTGCCGCTTGTATGTCCATGGGCATAGTGCGGGCGGCACCAATCCTTCATTGGTGGAGGCCATGTTCTTCGGATGCCCCATACTGGCCTACGGAGTGGAATACAACAGAGAAACCACCTTCAACATGGCTCACTACTACCTTGATGCCGAACAATTGAAAGAACTCTGCATGAACGTAAAGCAAAATGATGGTGACTTGACCGATCTGACTTACCATCACTACCCATGGAAAAACATCATCAAACAATATGAAGCCCTCTTTTAAAAGGTAGCAAAGCATTATATAATAATAAAATGATTGAAAGAAATGACAGTAAGCAGTCACTTTAGGCCGTCTTGCGTACGTTAATAAAAATATATACCTTTGCCCCGAATTTTAAATTTGGGACTAAATGAATATAAACGAAGTAGGCAAGTACTATGCCTCAATGGTTCGTAAGTTTCGAATCGAGTACAAGAGCAAGAACCTTCATGGGGTCTGTAAAGAACAAAAAGTAAACTATACCAAGATGCTTTATTGTTTGCGTAATGATTTTTTCTTAAAAGATAATAAAAAAGCATTCATTTTATGGCTTAACGTACCTAAAGTGACCGCTTACTAATAGTTAGAATAGAGAGGCATATTCCTAGACATGTATCTGAGAATGTCAAGTTTGCGACTAATAGGTTAAATATTGTAATAAAGTAGCGTACTTTACAAAAAAAATCGTATTTTTGCATTCTTAAAAAATGAGAAGAAATGGCAGTAACGAGATTAAATAACATACGACCAGAAATGCTTGTTTGGGCATTTGAAAGAGCTGGCTTCAATGAAGAGAGGGCTGTGAAAGTTTTCCCTAAGTTGGCGTCTTGGCTCTCTGGTGAGAAACTGCCTACTGTAAACCAGCTGCAACAATTTGCCAAGAGATTCTATATTCCTTTTGGATATCTGTTTTTGCAGAATAGACTAGAAGAAACGATTCCTTTCCCGATGTTCCGTGGTGAAGCAGGAAAAATGAATCGCTTTGATCTCAATGTTTACGATACAGTCACAACGATTCGTACTCGACAGGATTGGCTGGCAGATTATCTTGTAGAGAATGACATTGAGATATGCCAATTGGTGAACTGTATTACGCTGCAAACTCCAATAGGTGAAGCTGTCAATCTTCTCAGAAATAAATTGGACTTGGAACCTCGATGGGCGTTCTGTCTTGCCAAAACAGATGTGGCGGTAGGTCTTCTGACAGAGCGATTGGAGCAGGTTGGCGTGTTCGTTGCCTATAATGGTGTCGTTGGGAATAATACGCAACGTACATTGAAGGTTAGCGAATGTCGTGGCTTTGCATTAGTTGATCGTGTTGCACCGTATGTTTTTGTGAACAGTGCCGACAGCAAGTCTGCCCAATTGTTTACCTTGATTCATGAGGTGGCGCATATCATGTTAGGTGTAAGTGCTGGTCATGCTGGTGAGGACTTGGGTGCCCATGATACCTATGAGAGATATTGCGATGCGATGGCAGCAGAATTTCTTGTTCCTGCCCATGTGTTGCGTGAAACCTGGAATCATGACATCAAGAAGCAATCTCGTCAGTTTAAGGTGAGTGAGATTGTTGTAGCTCGTAGAGCCCATGACTTAGGACTATTGAGCGATCAGGCTTATCGGAATTTCTGGATGGAATACAGTCATCGTCCTATAGTTGAGAAGAAAAAAGGTGGTGGTGGAGATTTCTATCTTACCAGTGTAAAAAGAGTAGGAAAACTATTTGCTATCCATGTGCGCAATGCCGTAAACAGCCGTCAGTTGGAATATACGGAGGCTTATCGTCTAACTGGTCTGTCTGGTAATACTTACCAGCATTTTATGACCCATAATATCTAAGGTCTATGGCATATATTTTTGATACCAACATATTCATTCGTTCAAAGCATGAGATGCCTATGGACTTGTGGCCCACTTTTTGGACTAAGATTGCTGGAATGATAAATTCTGGCAACGTGTTTTCTAACATTCAAGTGAAAGGAGAGATAGATAAAGGTGGTGATGAATTGACCGTCTGGATGAAGGACAATGTTCCTGCTGGATTTTATATCGAGAACGAGCTTGATGTAATGGTCAAGTATGGAGATGTTATGAATTGGGCTCAATCTAATGCAGTTTACAGACCAGAGGCTGTTTCTGAATTTGCAACAGTGGCAGATGCTTATCTTGTGGCTACAGCAGCTGCAAAGGGATATACGCTCGTAACGAATGAAACTGCAGATCCACAATGCAGACGCAGAGTGAAAATTCCAGATGCTTGTAATGCATTGGGTGTGAGATTTTGTGACTTGAATACGGTTTTGCGAGAACTGAATATTACGATTTAAGATACTTAACATAGGTTAGCAAGAATGTTTTTTCTCCTCTTGCTAACCCATCAATATTTTTTAATTGGATTTTACTTGGACTATGGAGCAAAAGAATTTGTTCCTGTTATTGAAGTCCGCATTATGGAATGATGAGCTGTCGGCTCGTTCTGTTCATGATGTGGATTGGGGTGAATTGTATGGGCTTGCCAAGGAACAGTGCCACCTACTCAGTCTGCGCTTCTCCCTGAGTTTGTAACGAGAATGCGCATGGGTCCTTGAATGTGGGTTAGAGGCGATGGTCGCCTGGTCCTGGTCCGAGCTTGCGGTCTATGGCATCAAGAATTCGCCAAAGAAGGAGCCGGAGATATTGATAAAGATGTTTCATATATAACTTATAGTTCATTGCTTTTTGATAAAACGTAAATGAATGGAAAATATTGTATAGGCATTCTTTACCTGTTCTTTATCCGCGTTATGCCATCGATTCTCGAAAGTTGCCGAAGGAACTCGGTTGGGAGCCATCTCTCCAGTTTGAGGAGGGTATCGAAGAAACAGTGAAGTGGTATCTCGATAACCAGGAATGGATGGATCATGTTACTTCTGGGGAGTATCAGAAGTATTATGATAATATGTATAAGGACAGATAATGTCTTTTTCCTAAAATCATCCCGTCCTTCTTTACCATTAAAGAAGGCTCCACATCTCTCACCAAGCCTCTCTCTTGCCCGAAGAGAGAGGATGTAA
>ERZ1027188.84-NODE-84-length-40059-cov-11.151985_pt1 | contig 40059 bp, 26 predicted proteins | sample MGYA00519273_ERZ1027188 | MGnify/ENA primary metagenome ERZ1027188 (study PRJEB26926, sample SAMN06164623) | human gut metagenome | biome: ENVO:00009003; feature: ENVO:2100002; material: ENVO:00002003 | host: Homo sapiens | place: USA | collected 2012 ... | reverse complement strand
TGTTGCTCAGGAACTTATAAATAAAGTTAAATTATAGTGTTGCGGAATTAAGGAATAATAGAACAATGGAACAGATTCACGAAAAGCATTGCCGTTACGGTGGCATTACAGCCACATTGAACCACAAACTCGACCTGCTGCTGCGCACAGGCTGTCTGCTGACGGAAAGTGCCGCGGACACAAGCCGCATCATACGCACAATGAAACGCACCGCTGCATACCTCGGCTTGCCCGAAGAGAATCTGCACGTGTATGTGAATTACAATATGCTGATGGTGAACCTTTCGGACGAGACGCACTCTTACACTAAATTCAAACGCTGCGAACACCACGGCATCGACATGACTGCCATCTCGAAGATAAGCAATCTCTCGCTGTGCGCTATAAAGCAAGACTACCCGGTTGAACGATACGAGGAGGAACTGGAGCGCATTGGCAAGGCCAAACGCAACTACACCCCGTGGCAGGTGGCTGTCGGAGGCGGCTTTGCCTGTGGCGGCTTCTGCATACAGTTCGGCTGCGACTGGCCGGCATTCCTTTACGCTTCCATCGCCGCCATACTCGGTTTCCGCCTCCGGTTGTTTCTCAACTCGAAAGGCAGCAACCCGTACTTCAACATCGGACTGGCCGCATTCGTCTCTACACTGATAGCCTGGCTCTTCGGTCTGCTGTCCGAGACCAGCGGCATAGCATCTGCCATGCCTTCGTTCATGGTGTCCGACACACCGTGGCATCCGCTCATGGCCTGCGCACTGTTTATCGTTCCGGGTGTTCCGCTGATAAATTTTGTGAACGATATGCTTTCCGGTTATGTTCAGGTGGGCATCACCCGCGCCGTCAACACTCTGCTGGCGGTACTCGCCATGGCCTTCGGCATTGCCTTCGCCATAGAGGTTTGCGGCATCGACAATTTCGTGCGCGACCTCTCGATGACGCCGCATCACAACTACATAGAGTATTCCATCGCCGCGGCAGTGTCGGCAATGGGATTCTCGATGATATTCAACATTCCGAAACGGCTGCTTTGGGTAGTGGCGACAGGCGGCATAATAGCCGTCTGCACGCGCAATTTCGTCAGTCTCGGAGCAAGCAGCGGCAACATAGGACTCGACTGGGGGGCGACCATCGGCTCGCTGGCCGGCTCCGTTCTGATAAGTATCATCGCCACGCGCGCCATGCACCGGCTACACACTCCGCACCATTGCATCTCCATTCCGAGCGTTATCCCGATGATTCCCGGTGTGCTGATGTATCGCGCCCTGTTCTCGTTCATAGATATGCACGGTGTCGTAGGCGAGGTGACGGTGGGTATGAACAACGCCATCCGTGCGTCGCTCATCATCCTGTGCATCTCCATCGGCGTGGCCATTCCGAACATCTTCTTCCGCCGTATGAACTTCCCTAAAAAAGAGCGCCAGCTCCTTGATATGCTCATTGAGCGCAGGAAGAAGCACGGTTTGTTTGTCGACTTGAACAATGTTGGATAATCAATTCATAATATATTAAATAATTTGTCGTAACATAAAGCGCCCGCATGGCAGTATGCGAATATAGTCTGCGGGCGTTACGACTATGAAATCAATCCCTATCCGAATCATGAAAAATCTTTATAAATATCCCTTGAAAAATCGATGTTTTTTCTTTCAAGCTCTCTCTTGCTCTCAAAAACGCAAAAATACGGCGTTTTAGTCAATTTCAACCTAAAGCCCTGACAACCAGAGAGTTATACCATTTCAACCCCAAAACAGGCGTTTTAGAAGGCATTTTTGGCCTCGTTAAATTGCAACGGAGCCACTTTTGCATCGCAACGGAGCCACTTTTGGCCTTCAACGGAGGCTTCGTTGCACTCCAAAACGGACTAAAACGGACTCTAAAAGTGGCACTTTTGAAAGCCAACAAACGTTAAATCGGCTAAAAACGGAAATTTCCCGTGTTTTTTCAGACATCAAATTTCGACGAAAAACGCTTCCGATTTTTTCCAACGGAGCCACTTTTGGAATTTTGAGTTACGAATTTTGAGTTTTGAGTTGGGATTTTTAAGGTCGGAAAACGGTCGGAAACGGCCAACGAGACCATTATTTAACATTCGTTAGCGTGAGAGAATCATTTTCTGATTGTAAAGATTTTTCTCATAAAATCTCTGCAAAACGGAACTAAAATTAGTCATATAACGGAACTGAAAATCAGATTTTATTTGTAACTTTGCAGTTATAAAACGCTTGTTATGACGCAGAATAATGATATAGCATCCGCATCGGCATTCGACAATCTTCTTGTTCAAGCATCGGGACTTATAGAGCAAGCTCGCTCTACCGCCTATCGGCAAGTGAACGAGATACTTGTAAAGCGCAATTGGCTTTTAGGTAAACTTATCGCCGAGGAGGAATTGAAAGGAGATAACCGTGCTGCTTATGGGAAAAAGATTATAAAATCTCTTAGTATAAGGTTGACGGGACTATATGGTAAAGGATTTACCAAAAGGGATTTATATAATTATGTGGTCTTTTTCAAGCAGTATAGTTTTCTATTTAAGACATTAGACGGAATTGTGTACTCAGCGAGTACACAATCATATCAGTTATTATCATGGACGCATTACCGCACTCTGATACAGGAACTTAACGCAGAAGCGCGTGCCTGGTATGAGCGTGAAGCGGCCGAACAGAACTGGAGCGTGCGAACATTGCAACGTAATATCAGTTCACAATATTACTTCCGCACCCTTGCCTCACAGCACAAAGACCTTGTAAGGCAGGAGATGATGGAACTGACAGCACCGTTGCAGGATAGCGACCCGTTGGAGTTTATAAAGAATCCGGTTATCGGTGAGTTTCTCGGTTTCACAGCGGATAGCTCTTTCCGTGAGTCAGAATTGGAACAAGCGATTATCAACAATCTTGAGAAATTCCTCCTTGAGATGGGCAAAGGCTTTGCTTTTGTAGCCCGTCAGCAATATATACATACGGAGAAAGAAGACTATTTTATCGACCTCGTATTCTATAACTATATCCTGAAATGTTTTGTCCTTATCGACTTGAAGACATCGAAGATACGCCATCAGGATGTGGGTCAGATGGATATGTATGTACGTATCTATGACGAACTGCGTCGCTCGAAAGATGATAATCCTACTATCGGGATATTGTTATGTGATGATACCGACGACGATATCGCCCGCTATTCGGTGCTTCACGACAACGACCACCTGTTCATGTCTAAATACATGACCTATATGCCGTCGCCGGAGCAGTTGCGCGCAGAGATAGAACGACAAAAAGCAATTTTCTATCTCAAAGAAAAAAACAAGAGCAATGAAGAATAATTTAAGGTTTCAGGTTATGAGGTCGCTTCGCTTTCAGGTTATAAGGTGAGATATGTCTTTTGGTAATTTCACCTCATAACCTCATAACCTTATAACCTCATAACCTCAAATCATGCAATCGCTTGCGCAAGGAAAACTTTATTTGATGTGTTAAAAAATATCCAACTTATTATATATTTTATTAAGTTTGTCCCCGAAATTATTTGCAGCGACTATTCACGTACACAAAAATTACGATAATCTATTGCTCTATGGCTTCGATTTTAGTACATATTACTCCTCTTTGCTCTTTGCAGCGTATGGCTGTGAAGGCTTCTTTGGGTGTACCATTTAGTGCTGATACTAATTTTAGGGGGGGTATAACCTGTAATTTAAGCAACCCGGACTTCAATTTTTTATTCCTAAACCGCAGGCTGACGCCGTTTGGCGTCCGTCCGCTTCGTCGTGTGCGTTTCCGAAACTTGGAAGCGAACTAACTTTACGTATACTTAGCTGTAATTTAACCAAATAACAATTAATTATAATAAAAGGCAAAATGAAACGATTAATTACATTTTTAGCAACGACGCTGTTTCTGCTGATGCTCGTCCCAACACGAGCCGGGGCAACAGACTTCTATGTAAAGAAGTATGACGGCTGGACTCCATATCTCCATATCTGGGGAGATGGTTTCACTGGAACTAACTGGCCGGGCAAAAAAGGAGAAACCCTTGTAAAAGAAGAGGGAACCAATAATTATTGGTATAAGATTACTTATGACACAGGAAGTGCATCACAAGTAAAACTTATTGTAGATAAGGGTAAAGGCAGCGACCAATCAAATGGCACTGGTTATACTGCTGATGTAAAAACAGCATTATGTGTTGATTGGAATGGCACTGCCGGCGGACAGATCAGCAGTGTAACCGATGCAACAAACAAGACCTTTACGGAATTTCTTCCTAATAAGATAAGGTACAGGGTGAGATGTTCTACCGGTGCTTATGTCATTCAGGACGTGAACTTTGGCAGTGATACAAAAATAAATCTTGCGGCAAACAAGGACTATGAGTTCCAGATTTCCGATGAAAATGAAATATGGTATGGACTTAACGGTTCTGCCTCGATGGTTGTGGGAGGTGCTAACGACTGGTATCTCTATGCCGGTCAGGACCATTGCTATCTGCTCACATTGAAAGGTGGGGAATACACATTCAAGGTGAATAAGGCGAGTGACCATATAAGCGTAACGGTTGTTTATCCGAGCGTGACCCTCGAAGACTATAAGGACAAGCTGATGTATCGTGTGGACGATACCAGTGATCCCGCAAATATTGTGCCTATTAATTATAGCGGTGATAATGGTACTGCTAAAGTGCAGTTGGAGAACGGCAAGACCTATAAGTTCAAAATTTCAAACAACCCGGTTGGAGATCCGACATGGTTCGGTTCTGACGGAACCATAACAAAAGGTACTCCAACGCTTGCGAATCTCGAAACTGGTAAGACGGCAAGGATTGAGACCGAATTGACAGGTGAGTATACTTTCACGGTGTCATGGGAGAAAGGAAAACCGTCTGTTGCGGTTACCTACCCGACGGAAGTGATACCGGCATATACCCTGAGATATAAGGTGAAGGACAGCAGTGATGCGTTCACGATGGTTCCCCTTACCGACAACACTACGGCAACGGTCAGCTTGGAGGCCAATACGAGATACGAGTATGAGATTTCCGGTTCCAACAGTGTATGGTTCGGAGATCAGGGCGACGGCACTATGGATAAGGACAACTGTCTTGGCTGGTCGTTCTATAAGAATAAGAAATGCTACATCCTAACAAACACAGCGGGAGAATATAAGTTTACTGTAAACTGGGAGTCCACCGAGAAGGCTGTAGTGTCTGTCGCTTATCCGAGCGTGAAGGTTGGTAAATACTATCTTGTCGTTCCTGACGAGAATGTGGGAAACACTCCGCGCGCCATCTCCAACAAGGAATGGCTGCCGGCACACCACAAGGCTTTCGAGATGATTGCAGGACGTAATCGTAATAGCGATGTGCTGAATAACGACCTCACCACAGTGACTCTCAAAATAGACGGGAACAAAGGTCGCCAGTTGCGCTATGACTCTGAAGGCAAGATAAAGTTCTATATCTATGATGAGACAAACGATATGTTCTATCGTCCCAATAAGGCAGACTATGATGAGGCAGCAGTAGAGATTGGAACGTTAGACAGAGATTATAGCTATGTTGACGATGATGGTAATGTTCAGATGATACCGAGATTCAGAACATCCAACGAACGTGATGCCATAGGACGCTCTCATAACGTGATAAAAACTCGTGAAGAGATAGAGGCGGATGGCAATAACAGATATTATTATATAGAGCAGGGAAGTGCTGCGTATACTATTGAGGGCGTGTCATATCCCACAATGTCATTGACTTTCATGTTCTCTAAAAACAACACTGGTAATATAAACAGTGTCTACTATGTAGACGGTGGCAACAGGGTGCTCGGAAGTGCCAAACTTTTGGTTGCGTTCCTGAAACCCCGTGCTTTTGTTCCGGAAACTGGTAAAGAGGCAATGTATTATAAAGAGCATATAAAGGACAACGGAGTTTACCTTGTAGGTTCTCTTACCGGTGGTGAATATTTGGATGGATCGGTAACCACTCTTGGCGATAAAAAGTATTATGATATGGTGAAGTATGAGATGAAGCCTAACTATTGGTTTGATGGTGTTATAGACAACAGTAGAACTGATATTGAAAAGGCAGACTCTATAGTTTATAGCTGTGAGATAAAGAAAGGCGATGCAAGTTGGGATACCTTCTTCCTCTCATTCACAACGGGTGATATGTTGGGAAAGGTGGACGATATGTGGAATCCTTTGCTTCGTCCGCGTCTTCAGAATCAGATGGATGCACAGGCTCTTGAGGGTGGTATTTTCTATTACCTCTCGACCACAGGAAATGGTGCCGACCAGCAGCAGTCGCTCAACCCGTTGCTCTCTGAGGAGCAGAAAAAGAATTATGCTTCTTACCGCGTTTACTTCAATGCTACATACTCTACCTACCGTATCGAGTTCTACGACAACTTCTGTATCGCAGGACCGGCGGTGAACGGTCAGAGTAATGATACATCTAAAAGCGGAACATACTTCGATGCTGACCACCGTCACGGTATGTTGGAAGAGACTGTCAACGGACGTAAGTGCTACAGATACCGCGGAGAGTTCAAGAAAGGTTCTACATTCGCATTCTTCGTGAATCCTGTGACATCGGCATTATACTATTGCGAGGATAACGACAATGCGGCGGTGAACAAAGACTATACAACGGGGTATAATGATGACAAAGTTGCCCGTTGGCATGTACAGGCACCTGTTGGTGAAAATGGCGTAGCTACCGGAGCAGACTATCCTTATCACAACAAAGTGGCGTGGAATAATGACGGAAGCTCGGATATCAACAATCCGGCACTTGGTAAAGGTAACGCTATTCTCTGGACTCTGCCGGATGGTGTATATACCCTGCGCTTCTACAATCATGAAGGAAACACCTCTGATGTAGATCATACTAAAGCACTCTATACCATAGACAAGGAAGTGGTGCTGAAGAATGCTTCGTCTACATTCGAAGTATGGAAAGATGATAGCAAGACAGAGTTAGTGAGCAAGACCTTAGAATATGGTGGTGTGCGTACATTCTCTGACGACTGCGCGCTGATGCTTCCGCTTGGTGTCAAGGCATATTATGCAAACAGCATAGACGAGGAAAAGGGAAGGGTAAACCTGAAGGAGGTTTCTGGCAATATAATCCCGGCACACTGTCCGGTTATCATCTATGACCTTAGCATGAAGGCCGGATACAATGGCTTGGGACGTACCGCTGTCAAGACTATCAATCTCTGCCCCGTACCAGGCGTGGAAAAAGAATATACAAAGACCCTTGAAGACATGGTGGCCAATGAAGCGGACAAAGTAAACTATCTGGTGGATCTCTCGACTGTAGGGGATGATGTTGCTGTAATGCCGGAAGCTGATGGCAAGTATAACTTCTTTATGAGTAATCAAGTTTATTTGGATTACGATTATACGAAGAAAGTTTCTGCTCCGTTGAATTTCTGGAGAGTCAAAGCTGGTGCTGTGATAAAGAAGAACTATGCTTATCTTTCTGTAGATAAGGATATTCGTCCTGTGTTCTATACCGGTGCTCAGAACTATGTCCGTTCTGACGCTTCAGAGAACATAGCTAACAGCAAACGCAGCTATTGCTTCATCCTATCGTTTGGCGATGTCGACGATGATACTGTCGTAACAGGTATCACGTCTGTAAATGCCGGTGACAAGACTGCGGACAGCGACGCTTGGTACACCATCCAGGGCATAAGAATAGCGGCCCCGGCAGTTCCGGGTATGTATATCCACAATGGCAAGAAAGTGGTATTGAAGTAGTATCATTAAAAAACAAGAGAAATGGTAATGATAAAAAAAGAATATATAGTCCCAAAAATAAATGTAACACGTGTTGATATGGAGTCGGCATTGTTGGCTGAAAGTGATTTTCATCATAGTGAAACAGTGGACTTTTTTTCCAAGAAGCACGATAGTTCTTTCGACGATTATTGGTCATGGGATGAGGAAGAAAAGCCGATGTTCCAGCAGCCGAAGAGTCTCTGGGACTAAAGCAGGACTGAATGAAGAAATAGCTGTTGTAATGCAGTTTGAGAATTTATGTAGACGAAAAGGCTCTTCCGACATAAAATGAATAAGGCGATATGTCAATCCGGAGCGTGTGCAGGAGCGCCTGCCATCAGCGATGGAGCTCAGCCAAAGAGCTAAAAGAAGAGCCTTATTTGCGGATTGTGAAATTCGCTGAACTTTCATTTCGCCGCACGGGAATGTTCTCGTGCGGCGTTTTTTTTGCCCCCTTAGCCCCCGGTGGGGGAATGGCCTTACGGAATGAAACAATCGGGATGTGAAGGAAACGCGTGATAAAGATGGGCGGCTCTATTCCGCAGTTGCTTTTTTTTGAAGAAAAACACTTAAAAAGGTTGTAACGTTACAACCTTTCAGGCAACTTTTTGAGCCTTTGCCCGGCTTCCACGATGTAAAAAATCCTCATCTTGTATTGTCATTCCAAAATAAAACATTACTTTTGCAACGTAGTGTGTGCTTTTTACCATTGCGGATGTGAAGGAATCTCCTCGTGAAAGTTAAGGAATGGAGGCACGGATGCAATCTTCTAAGGTACGCGCGTACATATATATTATAATATAAATATATGCATACATAGATTCTATCTCGCGGCTCGGCATTGCGTTTTGTGGTGTTTCGGGAAGCGTGATGTGTTATTTTGGGAACCGAGAGAATTAATAACAGTTTAAAACCAGAACAAAAATGAGATTAAGAAACATCTTCTTCGCCGTCCTGCTGTTTGTCGTAGGTATGGCGTCGGCACAGCAGTTGCCGCCGATTCCGGTGGACAAGGCAGTGCGCATTGGTAAGCTCGACAACGGACTGACCTATTACATCCGCCACAACGAGTGGCCGGAGAATGTAGCCAACTTCTATATCGCACAGCGAGTAGGCTCCATTCAGGAGAACGACGACCAGCGCGGACTGGCCCACTTCCTGGAGCACATGGCCTTCAACGGTTCGGAACACTATCCCGACAGCACCCTGCTGGAGTACACCCGTTCTATCGGCGTAGGCTTCGGAAGCGACCTGAACGCCTATACGTCAATCGACGAGACCGTGTATCGCATCTGCAACGTGCCGACCAAGCGTGCCGCAGCCATCGACTCGTGTATGCTGATACTGAAAGACTGGTCGAACGGACTTACTCTCGACGCTAAGGAGATTGACAAGGAGCGCGGAGTGATACATCAGGAGTGGCGTCTGCGCACAAGTCCGATAATGCGAATCTTCGAGCGCACGCTGCCGAAACTCTATCCGGGAAGCAAGTACGGATATCGTATGCCTATCGGACTGATGGAGATTATCGACAACTTCGAGCCGAAATTCCTGCGCGACTACTATAAGAAATGGTATCGTCCGGACAATCAGGCTATTATCGTGGTGGGCGATGTAGACGTGGACCACATCGAGAAATACATCAAGGAGCTGTGGAGCGGCGTTACCGTGCCGGCCGATGCAGCTAAGGTAGTGGATGAGCCTGTACCCGACAACGAGGACGCCATCTATGTGTTCGACAAGGACAAGGAGCAGCAATACACCGTTATCGGCCTCTCTATGAAGCACGACCCCGTAACAAAAGAGGAGAAGGAAAGCATTGCCTACTTGATGGACCAGTATGCTAAGAACCTGATTGTGATGATGCTGAACCAGCGTTTCGAGGAGGCTGCAAAGAAGGCAGACTGTCCTTACATGGGTGCCGGCGCGTCGATAGGCAACTATATCTTTGCCAAGACAAAGGGAGCGTTCGACATAGACTGCTACGCTAAGGAAGGAAAAGACATCGAATCCTTTGCCGCCATCTATCGCGAGGCACAGCGTGTGCGCCAGTTCGGATTCACGCCGGGCGAGCTCGACCGCGCAAAGGCCGAGTATATGAGCCAGCTCGAGAAGCAGTTCACCAACCGCAACAAGATTAAGAACGACGAGTTCGGCGACCAGTATCGCGACCACTTCCTTGAGAACGAGCCTATCCCGTCTATCGAAGACGAGTATCAGATAATGCAGATGATAGCCCCGAACATCAACGTCGATATCATCAACGCGTTCGTTAAGGAGCTCATCAGCGATCAGGACAAGAACCTCGTGGCTTATATGTTCGCACAGGAGAAGGAAGGAAAGACCTATCCGACAGAGGCAGATATGGCCGCAGCCGTTGCTGCCGTGCGTGCCGAGACACTCACCCCGTATGTGGACAACGTGAAGAACGAGCCGCTCATCAAGCCCGAGGCTATGCCGAAGGCAGGCAAGATAAAGAAAGAGACAGAGAACAAGACACTCGGTTACAAGGAACTGACATTGAGCAATGGTGCAAGAGTGATACTCAAGAAGACCGATTTCAAGGACGACGAGATACTCTTCCAGGCTGTGGCAGAGGGCGGAAAGAGCCTCTATGGTGCTGCCGACTACGAGAACCTGAAGCTCTTCGGAACCGTTATCGGAGTGAGCGGACTGGGCAACTTCTCTAAGACTGAGCTGCAAAAGGCTCTCTCCGGCAAGCAGGCGAACGTTTCTTTCGATATGCAGAACCGCAATCAGATCGTGTCTGGAAACTCTGTTCCTAAGGACATCGAGACCATGATGCAGCTCGCTTACCTCACATTCACAAATATCGCAAAGGACGAGGAGTCGTATAACTCAACCATGACACAGCTCGATATGATGCTGAAGAACAAGAGCCTGCGTCCGGAAAGCGTGTTCAGCGACTCGCTCACGACAACCCTTTACAACCACGACGCACGCTTCACACCGATTGAGGCAAGCGACTTGGCTAAGATAAACTACGACCGCGTGCTCCAGATAGCAAAGGAACGTCTTGCATACGCTTCTGATTATGTATTCTATTTCGTGGGCAACTTCGACGAGGCTACGCTCCGTCCGCTCATCGAGAAGTATATCGCCTCACTGCCGGGAACAAAGAAGAAGAGCACCTACAAGGATGTTCCGGGATTCGCTACCGGTATGGTTGTGAACAACTTCAAGCGCAAGATGGAAACACCTAAGGCCACAGCGTTCGAGCTTTGGCACATGCCGGTAAGCTATACGCTTGAGAACAGCGTCATGGCCGAGGTTGCAGGCGAGCTGCTTTCAATGGTTTATCTGAAAGACATTCGTGAGGATGCAGGCGCAGCCTACTCGGTAAGCTCTGCCGGAGCAGTGAACAGAAGCGGCGACAAGGTGAACGCTGTGTTGCAGACTTACTGTCCGATGGACCCGGATAAGGCCGAGACTGTGATGACTCTCCTCGCAAAGGGCATGAAGGACAGCTCCGTCAAGGTGGATGCCGACAAGGTTGCGAAGATTAAGGAGAACCTTTTGAAGAACGCAGACGTTAACTTCAAGAGCAATTCTTACTGGATGAACTACCTCGACGAGTACATCTATACAGGCGTCGACTTCCTCACCGACTACAAGAAGACCGTATCTGCGGTAACACCTGAGAAGGTGGCAGCATACCTGAAGACCCTTTCCGGCGCAGGCAACCGCATCGAAGTGGTGATGCTTCCCGAGAAATAAGGCTTCATTCCAGCTCCCTCTCCAAGAGTGAGAGGGGATTGGTTATGATAAAACGGCCCTTAATTAAGCACCAAACAGGCTTGATTAAGGGCTGTTTCGTATCTTATGGGAACTCATAGAGATACAGAAGGGTTAAAATTTTAGCTAAGATTTCTCGCAAAACCAATGCTTTTGCATCGCTATATAATTGTTTTTGTGTTGCTATATGATAGTCTTTGCACAGCAAAGTAATTGCTTCGGCACTGCAAAGATTGCCGAAATATTGTGCAAAAACATTTTTTTAATATGATAAGTACGTGAAATCAATGTTTTTGTCGTAACTTTGCACCCTGACTATTATAATGAAAGGATAAAGAAAGGAAAAAGACAATGGCATATTTATTCACATCAGAATCAGTGTCGGAAGGACATCCCGACAAAGTGGCCGACCAGATTAGCGATGCTCTTCTCGACCAGTTTCTCGCTTACGACGAAAAGGCCCACACGGCGATAGAGACATTCGTAACCACCGGACAGGTGGTACTCATGGGCGAAGTGCGCTCCGAAGAATATATCGACTTGCAGAGAATAGCCCGCAATACGATAAACAAGATAGGATATACGAAGTCGGAATATAAGTTCGACGGCGAGTCATGCGGTGTCCTTACGGCCATCCATGAGCAGAGCGATGACATAAACCGCGGTGTGAGCCGTGCCGATGAGGACGAGCAGGGAGCCGGAGATCAGGGCATGATGTTCGGTTACGCAACCAACGAGACGGCCAATTATATGCCCGTGTCGCTCGATTTGGCTCATCTCATCATGCGCACGCTGGCCGACATTCGCAAGGAAGGCAAGGAAATGACCTATCTGCGCCCCGACTCAAAGAGCCAGGTTACGGTGGAATATTCCGACGACAACATCCCGCAGCGCATCGACACCATCGTCGTAAGTACACAGCACGACGACTTTGATGCCGACGAGGCACGTATGTTGGAGCAGATTGAGGCTGACGTGAAGAATATCCTCATGCCGAGAGTGAAGGCGCAGCTCAGCGAAAAAGTGCTCGCGCTGTTCAATGACGATATCAAATATTTCGTAAATCCTACGGGCAAATTCGTTATCGGAGGCCCGCATGGCGACACCGGACTCACCGGCCGCAAGATAATCGTGGACACCTACGGAGGCAAGGGTGCTCACGGAGGCGGTGCATTCTCGGGTAAAGACCCGTCGAAGGTCGACCGCTCAGCAGCCTATGCAGCGCGTTACATCGCCAAGAACATGGTAGCCGCGGGCGTTGCCGATGAGATGCTGGTGCAGGTGAGCTACGCTATCGGTGTGGCAGAGCCGGTGAGCATCTACGTGAATACATACGGCCGCAGCCACGTGAATATGTCAGATGGCGAGATTGCGCAGCGCATCAGCAAGATGTTCGACCTCCGTCCGAAAGCCATCGAGCGCAGATTGAAGCTCCGTCAGCCTATATATCTCGAAACGGCGGCATACGGACACATGGGCCGTAAGAACGAAGTGGTGAAGAAAGTGTTTGCCAGCCGCTATCACGAGACAAAGGAAATGGATGTGGAACTCTTCACATGGGAAAAGCTCGACATGGTGGAGGAGATTAAGAACAATTTTAAGTTATAAGTTTTGAGTTGCGAATTGTCGGCTCTGCCGATTAAGAATTAAAAGTTACGAGTTTTAATTATAGATACATAATTATTAATCGCACAACGATAATTCAAAACTTGTAATTCAAAACTCAAAAATATATGATTTCATCACCCGATTCCATAGCCCGCGCTCATGGCGCGAATTTCGTGACGAAGGGACAGCTTACCATCAACGATAAGGGCAGAAGCCCTTATCAGGTGGTGAAAAGTCTGCCCGCTTCGGCCACGGAGGAGCAGAAGGATTCGGCTATTCAGGCCAATTTCAAGCCCGGACGTATTGATTATAACACCCGCATCGACACGCTGAACGTTTTCGGCGTGAGGGTGAAACTGCTGCCCAAGCTCTCGGAGGTGAACTACCGTAGAGAGGGCTGCTTCAAAAACAATAAGTATTTCCGCCCGGAATTAGGGTCGGGCAATAACGGAGTGCTCGGCGACCCCGTTCCGTACACGCTCCGTAGCGATGATACGATAACCGGACTGCTGCTCGGCAGTTTCATACTTGCCCTTATATCCCTTTCCGGCTCGTTGGGTTTCATCATGCGGCAGATGAAAAACTTCTTCTATATGCCTCGCAGCGCAGCCGCCCTTACAGAGACGACGGGCGAGGTGAGGTTTCAGTTCTTTCTTGTCTTGCAAACCGCTTTGCTGCTCAGTATCGTGTATTATCTATACCGCAACGAGTATTACGCTTCCAATTATGTCGTTGATTCCCAGTTGGCGGTAATCGGCCTGTTCTTCGGAATCATCACCGTCTACTTCCTGCTGAAAGCCGTTGTTTATAATCTGGCGGGCTGGGTGTTCTTCGACAGCGGCAAAAATGAGCAGTGGAACAAGACGATTCTCTTCCTTACGGCCATCGAAGGCGTTGCCTTTTTTCCCATTGTCGCGTTGCAGGTTTACTTCCGCACAGAGATGTCAACTACTCTCATTTATTCGTTGATAGTAGCAATTGTCATTAAAATTTTGGCATTCTATAAGTGTTATTCCATCTTTTTCAAGCGAATGGGCGTTTTTCTGCAAATATTTTTGTACTTTTGTGCGCTCGAAATAGTACCGTTGATAGTTCTATTCGGTTCTCTGGAGTTTACAGGTAATTATTTGACACTAAATATTTAGGACAGAAGAAGATGAAGAAGATTCTGATTTCACAGCCAAAACCTACAAGCGAGAAATCGCCCTATTTTGATGTAGAGAAAGAGTTTGGCGTGGAATTCATATTCCGCCCGTTCTTTAAGGTAGAAGGGTTGACGCCGAAAGAGTTCAGACAGCAGAAAGTATCGATACTTGACCATACTGCAGTTGTTTTCACATCCCGCCACGCCATCGACAATTATTTCCGCTTGGCAAAGGAAATGCGCCTTACCATTCCAGAGGACATGAAGTATTTCTGCATCACCGAAACCGTTGCGCTGTATATCCAGAAGTATGTGCAGTATCGCAAGCGCAAGGTCTTTTTCGGAGCTACGGGTAAGGTTGATGACCTCGTTCCGACAATGGTGAAGCACAAAACCGAGAAATATCTTGTTCCTCTGAGCAGCGTTCACAATGACGTCATAAGAGATTTGCTCGACTCTAAGAAACTGATGCATACGGAATGTGTGATGTATCGCACCGTAAGCAACGATTTCTCAGATGAGGAGAAGGCTGCGTTCGACTATGATATGCTTATCTTCTCAAGTCCTACCGGCGTGAAAGCTCTCGGCGAGAATTTCCCCGACTTTAAGCAAAACGATATAAAGATTGGCGCGTTTGGCCCGGCTACGGCTAAGGAAGTGAAGGTGCAAGGACTGCGTCTCGACCTTGAGGCACCGTCGAAGGAATATCCTTCGATGACAAGTGCGTTGCGTGCTTATCTCAAAAAAGTAAAATAAGCAATGCCGGCAGGCGGTGTCTATACTCTAAGTAAGGAAGAGCGGATATGCAGCAAGAAACTCATTGACAAACTCTTCGGCGGTGGCAAAAGCTCCTCTGTGGCCTCGTTTCCGCTTCGTGCGGTGTATATGACGGCCGGCCGGGCAGACGGTGAGCCGCAAGCCCAGATACTCGTGAGCGTGCCGAAGCGCCGTTTCAAGCGCGCCGTGAAGCGCAACCGGGTGAAAAGACAGGTGCGCGAGGCTTACAGACTGAACAAGCAGATACTCATCGACAGTCTGAAAGACCGTCAGGACACGAAGGTTGCCGTGGCATTTATATGGCTCGACAACTCATTGCACACCACGGAGAAGGTCGGACGGAGCGTGGTGAGCCTGCTCCGGAGGATAAGCGAGACACTATGAACGGCTTGCAACGGTTACTCCTCATTGTGCGCAAGGTCGCGATATGGCTGCTTCTGCTGCCCGTCAAGTTCTATCAGACCTGCATTTCACCCTATACGCCACCCTCATGCCGCTTTGTTCCCACGTGTTCGGAGTACGCCCGCCAGGCAATCATCAAGCACGGACCGCTGAAAGGAACGTATCTTGCGATAAGGCGGATACTCAGGTGCCACCCGTGGGGAGGCTCGGGGTATGATCCGGTGCCGTGAGGGAAAGGAGACTGGAGACAGGAGTTCTGGAGTTCAGACAATACTCTTGAGAGGTAAGAAGTAAGAGAATACCTTTTGAGGATGGAGGATTGAGGATTGAGAAATGCTTTGTTTGCTAATTCCTATCAGCACCTATCACTCCCTATAACACCCTATCACTCCATATACATCCTATAACACCAAAAGGAGTAATTACTCCCCTCTCTTTTGGAGAGGGGCTGGGGGTGAGGCTTTTAATTAGATAATAAAAACCCAATAACGATATGAAAAAGAATTTTGTTGAAGAATTGAAGTGGCGCGGAATGCTGTCGCAGATAATGCCCGGAACAGAAGAACTGCTCACGAAAGAGATGGTTTCGGCATATCTCGGTACAGACCCGACAGCCGATTCTCTGCATATTGGCCACCTCTGTGGCATTATGATGCTGCGTCATTTGCAGCGTTGCGGACACAAACCCTACCTGCTCGTAGGTGGCGCGACGGGCATGATTGGCGACCCTTCGGGCAAGAGTCAGGAGCGCAACCTGCTCGATACAGCCACTTTGTATCACAATCAGGAAGCTATTAAGAAGCAAGTGTCTAAGTTCCTCGATTTCGACAGCAACGAGCCGAATGCTGCCGAGATGGTGAACAACTACGATTGGATGAAAGACTTCACCTTCCTCGACTTCGCACGCGAGGTGGGCAAGCACATAACCGTGAACTATATGATGGCAAAGGAGAGCGTGCAGCAGCGTCTCAACGGTACGGCGCGCGACGGATTGTCATTCACCGAGTTCACATACCAGCTCCTTCAGGGCTACGATTTCCTGCATCTTTATAAGGAAAAGGGCGTGAAACTACAGCTCGGCGGAAACGACCAGTGGGGTAACATGACCACGGGAACGGAACTTATACGCCGCACTTTGGGCAACGACACCGAGGCATTCGCCCTCACCTGTCCGCTGATAACAAAGGCCGACGGCAAGAAATTTGGCAAGACGGAGAGCGGAAACGTCTGGCTCGACCGCAACCGCACCAGCCCTTACGCCTTCTATCAGTTCTGGCTCAACGTGACCGATGACGATGCAGAGCGTTACATCAAGATATTCACAAGTTTGGAGAAGGACGTCATCGACGCTTTGGTAGAGGAACACAAGCAAGACCCGGGCCGCCGCACACTCCAGAAGCGTCTCGCTGAGGAGGTGACGGTACTCGTTCACAGCAAGGAAGACCTTGAGATGGCTCAGGAAGCGAGCAACATTCTCTTCGGAAAGTCAACGAAAGAAAGTCTGTTGAAGCTCGACGAGCAGACATTCCTCGATGTGTTCAACGGCGTTCCGCACCATGAGATAAGCAAGGACAGCCTCGGTCAGCCTGCCGTTGAGGTGTTCTGTCAGGACGGTCTCGACATCTTCCCGAGCAAAGGCGAGATGCGCAAGCTCGTCAAGGGTGGCGGCGTGAGTCTGAACAAGGAGAAAATGACAGCTTTCGACCGCACCATAACAGCCGAAGACCTCATCGACGGCAAGTATCTTTTGGTGCAGAAGGGCAAGAAGAATTACTTCCTCCTAACGGTGAAGTAAGAAAATTATGGCATAAAAATTTGGTAGTGGCATGAAAAACCACTACCTTTGCAACCACAAAACTGCGATTGTCCTATGGTGTAATGGTAGCACAACAGGTTTTGGTTCTGTTTGTGGTGGTTCGAATCCGCCTAGGACAACGCAAAAAACGGGAAACGGCATCATGCTGTTTCCCGTTTTTTTTGTTGGGTTTAATTAGCGGGGATTGAGGATTGGAGGATGGTGGATTGAGCCGCCAGGATGGCAGGTTCGGACTCTTATTTGGGCAGTTTTGCGTTGCGTCTGTTATGAAATAGGAATGTAACGGCATTTGCTCCGTGAAAAATTATAGCAATAATTTTTAATTGTCTGTAATTCCCTGACTCCCAATGAGATAGAAGACAGGATGCGAAAGAGTCGAAAGTTGCGCAGTACTAAGCCCGAATTACTTGAGTAATTTAGCCTGAATTACTCGAGTACTAAGCCTGAATTACTCGAGTACTAAGCCTGAATTACTCGAGTACTAAAGCCAAATTACTCCAGTACTGCGCCATAGTACTAAATCGTAATGACTATGCCTGATTTTACTTCACACTTTTTCTTTATGTTTTCTGAATTACTTCACACGCTTTTGTAAATTTTCCTAACCCACTTTATAGCGTTATTCCAAGTTTACTGAATTACTTCACAGTCCAAAGGTACAACAAAAATTGTAGTCTGACTTTGGCTAATTTCATTTCACACTTTTTCTTGTTTTTACATTTTTAATTTGCCCCCAATGTAGTCATAGTACTTTACGGTCAAGTTAAGAGCATTCAAAGGTATAATCATACTATTTGCTAATAATAATATAATTATTTATCGAAATATGATAAACTTTCAGTTTTTTTAGTTAGCTTTGCACCAAAAGAAACAACATATAGATATGGCTGAACATTCTATAAATAGGATAAGGGTTGCTTTAGCAGAGCAGAACAAAACAAACCGCTGGTTGGCTGAGCAAATGGGCAAATCGGAAATTACAATAAGTAGATGGGTGCAAAACAAAGCACAACCATCCTTAGAACAATTATTGCAAATAGCAAGAATATTGTCCGTAAGTCCAAAAGATTTGATAAACGATGTCCTTACTAATAAGACTGAATATGTTTAGATATGCAGATAATAAAGACAGAATTTTCCTGTTCGGTGCTTATCGAGGGGATAAATCTCAGTTGGATTGGATATTAGGAGAAAAAACTCAAAGATATGAGAAACTCTATAATGTCCGTTTCAACCAAGATTTGTTTTCTCAAAGGAATGGTGGTATGACTTCAGAAGTGTTGCCCGATTATATACTTATTTATAATACCCAAAAACCTAAAGAAGACTATCATCTATTTCCATGTGTAAATTCGTCAATTAAGGAACAAGGAGATATGGAGCATTTAGAATACCCTGCCCCCAAAGGGGCATATATGGTTTACTCTTTGGGCGAAGAGATACTTGCCGAGCCTTTGGATATAGATGAGCTGTTAAGGCAAATCTTTCCTAATGGCAATGATTGTATTCCTTTTGCGCCAAAATTATTAAGGGGTGAAGAGATTGCCAATGTAGTTGATGTCTCATTAAGGCAACCAAAACTTGCAATTAAGGAAGTGCATAAGGTGTTACGATTCATTGACCTGTTTGCAGGGATTGGCGGTATTCGGTGTGGGCTTGAATTGGCTGCAAGAGAAAAAGGATTAAAGCCAGTATGTGTTTTTACATCAGAAATAAAACCTTACGCTGTCAGTGTCTTGCGAGACAATCATCCTACAGAAACTATTACAGGTGATATCACCAAGGTGGACACAAAGAATATTCCGGATTTTGACATTCTTTGTGCAGGATTCCCTTGTCAGGCTTTCAGTTCTGCAGGTAAAAGGCAAGGCTTTGCCGATACAAGAGGTACGCTGTTCTTTGAAGTAGAACGTATATTAAGAGATAAACGCCCAAAAGGATTTATCTTGGAAAATGTAGAGGGATTAGTTAATCATGATGGAGGAAAAACTCTGCAAGTAATCATTGACAAGCTATCCGCTCTAAACTATAAATTCGATTATCGGGTACTTAACTCTAAATACTTTGGGGTGCCGCAGGAACGCAAAAGAATATATATAGTCGGTAGTTTGGAAGAAAAGCCAAACCTTGACAATTTCTCCAAAAAGGAAAGTAAACTTGGGGATATTCTAGAATCGGGTCTGCCTACTTCTGACACTCCTTTTATAAGAACATTGCTTGATCATTTTCCCATTGAGGAATTGTATGGAAAATCTATAAAGGATAAGAGAGGTGGTAAAACCAACATACATAGTTGGGATCTGGAAATCAAAGGTCTCGTTTCCGCTGAGCAAAAGAAACTTTTGGACACAATATTGACAGAACGCCGAAAGAAGAAATGGGCAAAAATAATTGGAATTGACTGGATGGATGGTATGCCCTTAACAATAGAACAAATACGTACATTCTATGATTCTCCAGACCTTAAAGAAATGTTGGAGGATTTGGCGGAAAAAGGATATTTGAAATTTGAGCATCCTAAGAAACTAATCCGTAAAAAGAGTGAGAATGGGGTTATAACCACCCATAGAGATTATGATATGACAAAGCCCAAAGGCTATAATATAGTTGCAGGAAAGCTCAGTTTTGAGATAAATAAAGTCATGTCTCCAGATGAAATAGCTCCAACACTTGTCGCTATGGATATGCAAAAACTATATGTCGGCGACAATGGTGGGTTAAGAAGATTGTCTCTCAGAGAAGGTCTAAGGCTTTGCGGTTATCCAGACAACATTAAATTTAACGTAAGTGAAAAAGAAGGCTTTGATTTGTTGGGTAACACTGTTGTTGTGCCTGTAATACAAGCCGTAGCAAATAGATTACTTGAAACATTTTAAATATAGAATAAAAACATGGACGTTTCAGAGAAACTATACAAAGCTCTTGTCGAAGACTTCGGCATAGAGGGGGCACAAGGAACGGTAAGATTCAATCTTCGTGATTTTGGCATTACCGTTGAACAAAACAATATTATCGGTAATATTTTGGAAGAATGGCTTGACAAGTGGATGACAAGTAAGGGAATAGTACACATCCATAACGAAAGACAGGCTTCACCAGACTTTTGGCTCAATCCCAATGACTTAGATTCGGATTGGCTGGAAGTCAAATCATTTACAGGAAGTCCTAACTTTGACATTGCAGCATTCCGCAGTTTCATAAATCTTGTTATAGAGAAGCCTTGGAAATTACATTCTAAGCATCTTCTCATAAAATACAAAATGCAAGATGGCGTAGTGGAGATTGAACAGGTTTGGTTGAAAAACCTTTGGGAAATATGCAGCACAAGCAGTGCATGGCCTGTCAGGGTTCAATACAAGAATAAAGTAATAGTGAATATTCGTCCTGCTACTTGGTATTCAGAACGAGCCGACTTCAAACCTTTCGAATCGCTAGAAGATTTCTTGGCAGCAATGGAAGAGACTATTTATCAGTATCCAGACACGAGGGTAACCATTGCTCTTAACTGGAAGAGGAATCTCATAAACAGCTACGAAAGACATTATGGCAAACGTCTCTCTATTCCAAGGTGGAGCGACATTGCAAGTAAGTATTCTTGTGAATGATATGGGATTGCAGATTATGACAAAGAATCACGTAAATACATTGTTAAGTTTGAATATCCAAAATAAAGAATATGAAGATTAGGAATTTGGAATGAGTTCAAATATGAATATGGCATGAACACTTGAGTAATCTCAAAAATTGAGATACATAAATAATTTTCCATAAACACGATAATACCGATGTAACCAAAAGAGGCTGCGCCGTACACCTTAATTACGACACAGCCTCTAACTCGTAGTAAGATAAAAGTTTTCAGACAGCAATCGTTTACATTAAAAGAGTCCGATTATTTGCAAAATTCGCAAGTTATTATTAATTTTGCTAACGTTCTAATAAAACAATCTTTAATGAAAACCTTTATCAGATATATAGCGGCCCTGCTGCTGATAGCGCTGAATGGCGCGCCGGCTGCTGCACAACCACGGTGTAACGTACGCGTGTTCGGCACGGAAGACGGACTTCCCGCAGGTGTCATCTCCGGACTTGTACATTCCACGGACAACCTCACATGGATGGTTTCGTGGAACGGCTTGTCGTGTTATGACGGATATCGGTTCACTACCTTCCGCAATGTGCCGGGCAATACCATTCTGCCCACAAACCACCTGAAGGACATCGCGCATGGCAGAAATGGCAACTTGTGGACTGTTACTTATACCGACCGCGTGTATCTCTTCGACAGCCACGTATGCCAATACGTCGATGTGTCGGCCATGATAGACGCAAATGCAGGGAAAGACGGTGCAAAGAGCGCGGAGAAACCGTTTGAGCTGCGCAAGGTCTATCCTCTTCCAAACGGCAAGACATGGCTCGTGGGCAAGGGTACGACCCACTACCGGCTTACCGACTCGCTGCTCACCGAGCGCAAGGGCTTTGAGCGCATGACCTTCGAGGGCAAGCTCCACAAAGTGTGCCTCGACGAAACCGGACGCGAGTGGTGCTTCACCGAGAAAGGCACATACTGCGACGGCAAGCTCGTGTCGAAGAAATACTATAACTATGTGTTTGTGATGAACGGCAAGACGTGGCTCGAACCTGTTGCCGGAAGAAAAGCCAATGCCTGCATTAAGCTCGACAATAATCGCATAGCCGTGGCTACCGATGCAGGCGTGGTGGTGAAAGACACACGCAACGGCAGCGAACGGATGGTTCAGATAACCTCTCCCGCCAATCCGTCGCCCTCGGTGCGCTATTTGTTTGCCGACAGCAGGCACCGCCTGTGGTGCTTCACCGATGCGCTGGGAGTAACGATGGTTGATGCCGATGCGCCCGGAATGCCCGTGCAATGGCTTAATGTGGATATGCAAGATGCCACTTTTGAGACGGCATCCGAATATCCGGTATTTCACGAGGATGCCAACAAGACGGTGTGGGTGATTCCCCGTGGCGGCACGTTCTCCTACTTCGATGAGCGCACCCGCAAGCTCATGGCCTATCCGCTCATACCCTCAAACGGATTCAGGCACGCCATTCCATGCGTAAGACGCCATTACGGCGACCGTCAGGGCAATCTGTGGCTGCTTTGCCAGCATAATCTTGTGTTGGTGAACTTCTTGTATTCCAACGTCAGCGTAGACCGCCGCAACGATAACCGCGACACTCGCGCCGTGCTGCAAGACAAGTCGGGCGCGCTTATTACGGGTACGATAGACGGCGACCTCTATGGCGCAGGCTTCCAATTCTGTGCGAAGAAAGGCATCTACTCACTCTTCCGCGACAGCAAGAACCGCCTGTGGGCAGGCACGAAGGGCGACGGACTCTATGTGTTCATGCCCGATGGCACGCAGCGTCACTATGTGCATGACGATGCAGACAAGTATTCCATCAGTTGCAACAACATATATGACATTAGCGAGGACACCCGGGGGCGCATTCTCGTTGCCGCGTTTGACGGCGGACTGAACATCATCGACGAGGCAGGCGGTGGCACGGCGAAAGGGCAGGCAGTACGTTTTATCCATTCCGGCAACGAGTTGAAAGGCTACAATCTCCTTATATATAATAAGGTGAGGCGCATAGAGGTGATGCCCGGCGGCACCATACTGCTGTCGACGACAGGCGGACTGCTCGCGTATTCCGACCGCTACCGCTCGCCACGGGATATACGTTTCTTTGTTTCCCGGCACGTCAACGGCGACAAAAACTCGCTGCTCACCGATGAAGTGATGCAGACCTGCCGCATGAAAGACGGCCGGATATATGTCGTTACGCTGGGCGGAGGCTGTCAGAGGATAGTGTCGAAGAATCTTTTGGCCGATGGATTGCGCTTCGAGGAGGTGAAGATACCCATCGGACAGACTGTCCAGGGCCTTGCGCGCGATAATGCCGACAACCTGTGGCTTATAGGGGAGTCGCGCATCGCACGCCTCGACAGAAAGGGAAACCTCACTGAATACAGTGCCAATGAACTTGGCTGCGTGAACATAACCGAAGCCCTGCCGTCGCACGATGTGCGTACAGACAGGATAGTCTTAGCCATCGAGGGCGGCACCTTGTCGTTCCTGCCACGGCAGATGGGCAAGAGCAAGTTCCGCCCGTCAATCCTGTTTACGGCGGTAGACTATCACGACAACGAGGGAATGCATCCGCTCCTGAACATCGGACGGCTCGAAGTGGCGGTGGACAAACGTTCGCTGACTGTGTATTTCTCGGCTCTCGACTACACCGAGAACAGCGGAATACGCTATGCCTACCGTCTCGACGACGGCACTTGGACTTACATCCGCAGTGGAAGCAACAACGCCTCGTTCACCAATTTCCCCGCCGGCGAGCACCGGCTCTATGTAAGGAGCACCAACAGCGACGGCGTGTGGATGGACAATGTGAAGTCTATTGACATCTATGCCGAGCCTACATTCTTTGAGAGTTGGTGGGGGCGAACCATCATCGTACTGTTGCTTTTGGCCTGTCTGGCATACGGAATGGTTTATTATATGCGCAAGAAGAAGGTAGAAATAACCGAAGAGGCCGTGGAACAAGCCGATGCCGGAAAAGTGCGTTTCCTGTTAAAAACGCCCGAATTCATCGACCGCGATAAGGAATTTATGGACACTCTGCTCGCATATATAGAGGAGAATATCGGCGATTCCGAGTTGCGTGTGGACGATATGGCATCGCAGCTCCGTATGTCGCGCACTGTTTTCTATGAGCGGATAAAGGAGATTGCCGACATGGCACCCGCCGACTTCCTGCGCCATGTGCGTATGCAGCGTGCCGAGGAACTGATAAAAGGTACGCGCGAGCCTTTCTCGCAGATTTCATATCAGGTGGGTTTCACCGACCCGAAGTATTTCAGCAAGTGCTTCAAGAAGCACACGGGAATGTCGCCATCCGAATACCGCAAGGCATCGCAGAACGAATAGCTGTCTCGTAGCTATATACACGCATTTTTATAGAGGCATCGGTTGCCTTTTATATTAGAATGTATCTATTTTTATCATGTCTCGCCCCACCATGAAGGGAACGCTCCCTACGTGGTGGGTATTTTTGTACGCCATGCGTTTTTTATGCGTATAAAAACTATCGGAAGTCCCTGTTTTACCCTGTTTGCGATAGTTTTTACCCCTTATATTTTTTGTTTGCCGATTAATTTTGCGATAAAGAAATTCAAAAACTATAATAAACTTGGCTCATCTACTATAATAAACAATACATCTACTATAATAAACTTGACTCATCTACTATAATTTAAAAAAGAAAATTATCAAAAGAATTACATTTTGTTTTATTAGTTTTAGCCTTCGTCTCCACTCTATCGTCAGGGAGACGGAGGTTTTTTTGTTGTTTATGAAAAGAATTACATTTATTAACAGCGGTGTTTGATAATTATTTGTATCTTTGCATATTACTTCTGTATTGTTACATTTACTGACGATAATCAAAAAAATAAAATGAAAACTAACTATGAATTGCGCTATGCAGCCCATCCCGAGGATGTGCGCCATTATGATACGGCACGGTTGCGTCGCGATTTCCTGATAGAGACTTTGTTTGTGAAAGACGAGGCAAACATGGTGTATTCAATGTATGACCGCATTGTCGTGGGTGGCGTTATGCCGGTGGACGAGACCGTCAAATTGGAGGCCATCGACCCTTTGAAGGCGGAATACTTCACAAGCAGACGCGAGGTTGGCGTGTTCAACGTCGGCGGTGAGGGTACTGTGAAGGTTGGCGACGAGACTTTTGAGATGGGATATAAGGATGCATTATATATAGGTAGTGGCGACCGTGCTGTCGTTTTCGAGAGCAAGGACGCGGCAACCCCTGCGAAATTCTATTTCAACTCGGCCACGGCACACAAGGAATATCCGTGCAAGAAAGTGTCGAAGCAGGATGCGGTGAGCGTCCACATGGGTTCGCTGGAGATGAGCAACGAACGGACGATAAACAAGATGCTTGTGAATCAGGTGGTGCCGACGTGCCAGTTGCAGATGGGAATGACCGAGCTGGCTACGGGAAGCGTGTGGAACACGATGCCGGCGCATATCCACAGTAGGAGAATGGAGGCTTACTTCTATTTTGAAGTGCCCGAAGGACAGGCCGTATGCCATATAATGGGTGAGCCGCAGGAGACCCGCCATATATGGATGAAGGGCGAACAGGCGGTGCTTTCGCCGGAATGGAGTATCCATAGCGCGGCTGCCACGCACAACTATACGTTTATCTGGGGCATGGGCGGTGAGAACTTAGACTACGGCGACCAGGACTTCTTTGAGATAACGGATTTAAGATAGATTCTCGGAGGTAAGAGGTAAGGAGTGAGAGGTAAGAGATATGCCTTATTGCTCAGTATTTCGGGCGTTTTGCCCGTATTATAAATCACATAAGAGGGAAGTATGAAGAGGGAAGAGTGAAGACTGCGAAGCTGATGAGCTTGTGAAGTTTATGAGCACGCGAACTAATCCAAAACCTTGATAAATATAAAAAGGTAGCAACTCGTCAACTTGCCAACTAAAAAGACATTTGTCAGAACTCCTGAACTCCTGTCTACTGTCTCCCATAATATATAAGGAATGGCAAACCCTTGAAACAATAATTTAACAATCAAAAAAACAATGGAAAGTTTAAAAGCATTTTCACTTGAAGGTAAGAACGCCTGGATTACCGGCGCATCTTACGGTATCGGCTTCAACATTGCAAAGGCATTTGTTGCTGCCGGCGTAAAGAACATCATCTTCAACGACATTAACGAGGCTGCACTTGAGCGCGGTTTGGCCAACTATAAGGAGGCTGGCATCGAGAACGTACACGGCTATGTGTGCGACGTTACTAAGGAAGACGACGTTAAGGCTCTCGTGGAGAAGATTCACGCAGAGGTAGGTCAGATAGACATCCTCGTGAACAACGCAGGTATCATCAAGCGTATTCCTATGCACGAGATGAAACGCGCAGAGTTCCAGCAGGTTATCGACATCGACCTTGTAGGTCCGTTCATCGTTTCTGCCGCTGTGCTTCCTGAGATGATGGAGCGCAAGGAGGGTAAGATAATCAACATCTGCTCTATGATGTCTGAGCTCGGACGTGAGACTGTATCGGCTTACGCTGCCGCTAAGGGTGGATTGAAGATGCTTACACGCAACATCTGCTCAGAGTACGGAGAGTACAATATCCAGTGTAACGGTATCGGTCCGGGTTACATCGCTACTCCGCAGACTGCCCCGCTTCGCGAGCGTCAGGCAGACGGCAGCCGTCATCCGTTCGACAGTTTCATCTGCGCCAAGACTCCGGCTGGCCGCTGGCTCGACCCGTCTGAACTCGGCGGTCCGGCTGTGTTCCTCGCTTCTAAGGCTTCTGACGCTGTGAACGGCCACGTACTCTATGTGGACGGCGGTATCCTTGCCTATATCGGTAAGCAGCCTAAGTGAGGGATAGAAGTTCCGTATGTTTGTTGCATGATGTCGGCAAGCGGTATGGCGAGTGGGTAAGCCGTTCGCATAGGATGACGGTTGTGTCGCTGTAACTTTCGGAACGTAAATGTATAAATTGAAAATTCGTCGAACTCACGTTAAAGAAGAAACTGTGTCGTAATTACTTTTACGGTGCAGTTTTTTTTGTTTTTCATTAAATATCAGTCGCTTACGCATTATTACCGATGCTTAATTTTGTGGATAATTTGTCAAAAGAATCTTTGCGTTTTTTCTAATCTATCTATATTTCTACCCCCCCGGTCTGTTTGTAACTGATTGATTATTAAGGATATAACTTTTTGACGCTCCAAAAAAGTCTATATCCTCGGATATTAGTTTCGACAAGGCTTGTAATGTGTTGTTAAATTGTCTAATTTTGTAATCGTTAAGAATTTGAAAACCTAAACGAAAATGTCATAGCCAATATGGCTTTAAATAAATAGTAACTTATTATCAATAAATGTTTCATGTAGGCAGTTAGTTATATTTTATGAGAGTAACGGACATCCGGCAATAGACAAGATGTCGGTGTCCGTTACAAATGTCTTGGCAAACAGTTATGATATCAAAGGAAAACAACTTATATATAATAAATAAACAAGAATAAAAATGAAAAAACGTGTACTGTTATCTTCTGTCTTACTCATTCTGTGCCTGATACAGGCTGTGGCGACTAGTTCTTATTACAAAATCAGGCTAATTAATGATGATGGAAGTTTGGGAGGGTGGTCCCCGTATATTGAGGTCAGATATGACAATGTATCGGGGAAATGGCTTAATGGTCTGAGAATATATCTTGCAGGAGACCCAGTGACTGATGAGAATGGAACCGAACATATTCTGCCAGGTAAGGATCCGTCGAAGATATGGGGGATAGTGTTTGCCAATGAGAAGGGAAGGGGCAAAGGAACTGGGTATGAGAACATACTTGAAGGTGGAGAATATACCGCATGGAAGGAAATACGCAAGCACATAAAGTATCTTGAATTGCGTGAGTATGTGCGTGACCAATATACCAATGATGGATATTTCATGGATATGCACAACCTTGAGAAACTGGAATTGCCTAAAAACGGCATGAATGTGGGTGAAGGAGCAACCCATTGCAACATGTATTTTGCCAATGCCGACAATCTGAAGGAAATTACGATATATGATGATAAAGCTGGCAAGTCTTTTGATATAACAGATGAATCGGTTGAAGGCAAGAAACTGCTTAACAGGGTTGGACCTTATATGTTTGCCAACTGTTATAGCTTGCCTACCAAATATATAAACAGGTTGATAAAGGATGCCACAGAGATACGAAACAATGCTTTTTACGTTGATGACGGCAATCGTGATAAATTCAAAGATGGCGCAGACAATAATATATTTATAGAGATATCAAGTTCTACGACGAAAATAGGCAGCCAAGCGTTCCATAATCGTGTGAAGGAAACCGGCTTGAACATAAGCAGCAATACACTGGATATAGGACAGGAGGCATTCAAAGCCTGTGACAATCTCGCAAAGATCAGCGTTCCTGCGGATGCAGAGCTAAGCATAGATAAAGAAGCTTTTGCGAAATGTAAACAGTTAAACACTTTCGATAACCTTACAACGGCGAAGATTACGTCCCTCGGTACTGGTGTGTTCGGTGACTGTCGTTCCATGACTTCTGACTTCGTAAACGGAGTGTTGGCGTCTTATGCAAGCACTGGAGGGACAAAGATACCTGCTTATCTGTTCTATGGATGTAACGGGCAGGACGGGCACGACGGAAAATCACAAGGTAAGAATGTCTGTACTTTTACCAATTTGAAAATTCCTGCGGGCTTTACTGTGATTGGCGATGGCGCGTTCGCCTCTTCTAATGACGCTAAGGTGAAGCTCAAGACCATAACTGTTAATGCTAATGTGGCTCCCCGATGTTTGGACAATAGCGGAGAGACTGATGAATATGCTGGCATAAGGAACAAGAGAGTGTTCGATTCTGTAGACCCGAACATCACGACAGTAGTCTTTGAAAATGAAGCCAAAGGATGGACTTCTGATGAGAATGTCGGTTTCTTGACTTACATGAAGGATAATTCGGAGTTCCAACGTCTGCTCACCAAAGACCTCTACAGTAACTATACAGAGTATATCAATGTGCCGCAGCAGCACGCAATAGTCAGGATGCACCGTACGCTGAAAAAAGGTTGGAATACTATATGTCTGCCTTTCGGCGTGAACTACAGGTATTGTTCTAAATGGGGGGGGTACGCAGATAAGCAGGCTCACAATGCCCGTATAATTGTAAACGGACTGACTAATGGAGACAAGGAAGCTGATAATGACCCGGCCTTCAAGGTTGGCGTGTACAGAGGATTTTGGAAAGAGGGCAAGGTGTTCATGTTCCTCGACTATAAGAACTTTGACGCTTATCCAATGGACTTCTGCGAGACATTCCTCGTAAAGTTGAGAGACAAGGATATCAATGCTGACGGCGTTTATACTTTTTGGAATGTAGACCTGAACTACCGTTGGAAGGCCGATGGCTCTAGAGTAAATGATGGTGAGTGGAAATCTGATATCTACGAAGCTAAGGAAATGCCAGCGTTGCCAAAAGAGTTTAAAGGCGATGTGAATACTGATGCTCCGGCGTTCAATGGCAGGGCAAGCTATGACGAATACGTGCTTAAAGGCTCTGTCATCCAGCGTACAGGTACGGTGGGAGCTTCAGAAGGCAGGATAACCATCAATGATTATTTTTTCCAGCAAGACGATAATGGCGCGATGAAGCTCTACCGTTATGAGGCGGACAAGAAATATGGCATACGCGGATTCAGCGGCTGGTTCCATAAGATTGCCAATAACGCTTCGGTAAAGGAATTCTCCATAGGATTGTTCAGCGACAACGATACCACTCCGATAGAGATGATAAAGCCCGAGGAACTGGATGCCGGCGTGGCAGGCAACGTATATAGTATGAGCGGTGTGCTCATGAAAGCCAATGCCACGGACTTAGACAATCTGCCAAAGGGAATATATATCGTGAACGGAAAGAAATATATAGTAAAGTAAGGAGATGGCAATCATGAAAAAGAAATATATCAAACCGATGGTAACCAGTGTGCGTGCCGCAGAGGAAGCGATAATGCAGAGTGCTTCTCTCTTTGAATATAACAAAACAGACTCTGAAGAGACAATTGCCGGCGAACAGACCCCAACCATCGATTGGCCTAAAAAGGATAAAGACGGCTTTATCTGGAACGACTGACAATATTGTATTGTAACCTTCAAGCGAAAAACAAATGAGTAAAATAAAAATATTAAAGTCATTAACCTTATTGCTCGCTCTTGTGCTTTCGGGAGCTGGTGATGTTACCGCACAATCCACTGGCGTGTACGTTGGCGGACATATCCGCCGTGAGCGTCCGGCAACCATAGAGAAGTTGCGTAACTCAGGATTTACATACGTCATACTCTTCAATGTCAACGTGGAGTCAGACGGTACGCTGACTACTGATGGTGAGACGGTGTGCAAGGACGGCAAGTATGTGTTTGGAAATACACAGCCCGATTATGTGTCAGACATAAAAAAACTGAAGCAGTCGCCTACCACCATTAGCAGAATAGAAATATGTATAGGTGGTTGGGGAAACGAGTCTTATAAACGCATCAAGGATCTTATAAACAGCGGTGGGACTGGCAGTGGCTCCAATCTATACAGGAACTTTAAGGCTCTGAAAGATGCCATACCCGAGATTGATGCCGTGAACAATGACGATGAGCATTGCTATGACGTTAGTACGGCTGTGAAGTTCCATAAGATGATGTATGACCTTGGATATAAAACAACCGTCGCGCCATACACGAATCATGGATTTTGGGAGAGTCTTGTCTCGCAACTCGGAGACAGATGCGACAGGATACTCATACAGTGCTATGATGGCGGTGCGGGAAACAATCCCTCTGACTGGCACTTCGGCAATAGAGTGTTGCACGCCGGCAGGATGAACTATCAGGAAGGCGGCGTGGATGCCTGCGTGGCACAGATGGAATCGTGGAAGAATAACAACGGTGTGAGTGGCGGTTTTATATGGGTTTATAATGACGAGACATGGAACCTTAACCAGTGGGCGACAAGGATGTTGCGCGTGTTCGGCACTAAATCGTCTGATGACGGAAGAGTAACGCTCTATGCTGATTCAGACTATAGTGGCTATTCCAAGTCCTTGCCGGAGGGGAACTATACACAGGCAGACCTCGCGATGTATGGCATTACAGCCAAAGATATATCTTCATTGAAGGTTACAAAGGGCTTTAAGGTTACGCTCTATGAGAATGCTGACCTCACGGGCGGCTCGAAGAGCTGGACTTCTGATGCGTCTTTTGTGGGGGAGGATTGGAACGATAAAGCCAGTTCGTTGAGGATTGAACCTTACGGGAAGAGCGGTATGTCTGGCAATTTCAAACTGCAGAATCGCAACAGTGGCAAGTTTCTCGACCTTGACAACAACAGCACTTCCAACAATACCGCCATCATTCAGTATGACGATGAGGGTGTCGAAGCCTCCCAGACTTGGACACTGACCGAGGTTGACGGTGGCAGGGGTGTGTATTCCATCTGTGCATACGGTAACAAGGGGCGCGGTATGGACGTTGTAGACTGGTCTAAGGACAATGGTGCTCAGGTGCAGCTCTACGACTATTTGGGCAACAATCACCAGCAGTTTATCCTCTATGACCACGGTGATGGTTATTACCAGCTTGTAGCCCGCAATAGCGGCAAGGTAGTCGAGATACCCAGTTCGAGCAAGAACAACGGCGAGTGGATAAAGATTTACGACAACAATGGCAGTGCGACTCAGCAGTGGTCATTGGTAGAGAATACCTGTAATGAAGCCTCTGCGGTTACCCTTTATGTTGACGCCGACTATAAAGGAAAGGCCGTTACGCTCTCCGAGGGCGAGTACTCCCTCAGCCGTCTTGGTCTTTTCAACGTGAAGGACAATGATATGAGTTCTCTGAAGGTTACTCCCGGCTTCAAGGCCATAATTTATGAGGATGACAATTTTGGCGGTATGAGTAAGTCTTATACCTCGTCCACATCTTCTGTAGGTGGAGATTGGAACGACAAGATGTCGTCTATCCGTGTAGAAGTATGCGGTCAATCCGGTCTTGTTGGAGACTATAAACTTCAGAACCGCAACAGCGGTAAGTTTCTCGATCTTGAGAACAACAGCACAGCCAACAATACCGCCATTATCCAGTATGACGATGAGGGTACAGACGCCTCCCAGATATGGGTTCTGACCGAGGTTGAGAGCGGTAAAGGCGTATATTCCATCTGTACATCATCCGCCCGCCGTCAGGGAATGGACGTTGCCGATTGGTCTCGTGCCAACGGTGCTCAGGTTCAAGTTTACGAATATTTGGACGGCATAAACCAGCAGTTTATCATTGTCGATAGAGGCGAAGGCTACTATCAGCTTGTGTCCCGTCTCAGCGGCAAGGTAGTAGAGATACCCAGTTCGAGCAAGAACAACGGCGAGTGGATAAAGCTCTATGATAACAACGGTACGGCTACCCAACAGTGGAAGTTTATCGAGCCTTCGGTTTATGTTGGTATAGGCAATGTCGGCGGCGTAGCAGGAGTGAACGTATCTCAGAACGGAAATACCATCATCGTGAATGGTGCGAAGGGTAAAAATATTGCTGTTTACGGCGTGAGCGGTAGAATGGTGCAGAGCTTAACAGCTCAGTCGGACAGGCTTCGGATAACTCTCGATGATATTCCTTCGGGTATATATATAATACGGATAGCGCGTGAGGTGTTCAAGATAAAACTCTAATGGCAATAAATAATTATCCTTTGAATAAAATCTAACTATTATCATTATGAAATTAAAAACTCTATTAATCTTTTTATCACTATTCATGGTTACATTGTTGTGGGCTGATCCTGTCTCGCAAAATGTTGCGCGCGAGAAGGCAATCCGTTTTGTCAGTAAATATGGCAAGACAATAGCCCGGAACGCCAAAAATATGTATTATGCATCAGGTAAGGCGCAGGTAAAGAAGATGCCGTATTATGTGTTCAATACAAGTGATAACAATGGCTTCGTGATTGTTTCGGGTGATGACCGTACGGCTGAGATCCTTGCTTACTCGGAGGAAAGTAATTTTGACGCAGGTGATATTCCCGAGAATATGAGTGCATGGCTTAGTTATTATGCAGATGTGATAGGTTCGTTGGAGAAGAATACACCAGTTAAGGCAAAATCAATATATTATGATACACCAATGAATTCATATGGTGCCATTGCGCCACTGCTATCTTGCACTTGGAATCAAGGCAGTCCATATTATGATCGCTGTCCGTTGGTAGAAGGGCGTAGATGCTATACAGGGTGTGTATGTACGGCTGCTGTACAGGTCATGTATTTCCATAAATGGCCTCAGGCGGCTTCAACCAACATTCCGGCTCATTCATTCACATATAATAATATAAGGTATACAGAAAATGAGCTTCCTTCAGTTACATTTGATTGGAACAGCATGAAAGACAGCTATAGTGATGGTGAGACTGGGCAGCCGGCTACGGCTGTTGCTGTACTAATGCAGTATGTAGGACAGGCTATCAAGTCAGGTTATGGTCCTAACGGTACAGGTTCAAGTTTCACGGAAGTAGAGTATGCATTGAAAAACAATTTCGGTTATGACGGTAATGTACAGCATCTCTTTCGCTCGAACTATAATACTCAGGCATGGGAAGAAATAATGTGCCGCGAATTGGCAGAGCGCAGGCCTGTACTTTATGCTGGAACGTCGAGTGGTGGCGCACACGCTTTCGTGTGCGATGGTTACGATGGCAACGGACTATTTCATATCAACTGGGGATGGGGCGGTATGTGCAACGGTTACTTCAAACTGTCTGTATTGAATCCTGACGACAACAGTGGTATGGGAGCAAGTAGCTCGAACGATGGTTATTCTATGAATCAGGATGTATTGATTGGCATACAACCGCCGTCAGCTCATACAGACAATCCTGTCGCTACATTCTATTCTGATACTAATTATAACGGTAAGGCAGTAGACTTGCCAGAAGGAGAGTTTAACCTTTCCGCTCTCCAGTCATACGGTATATCAAACGATGATATAGCGTCCCTGAAAGTTAAGACAGGCTTCAAAGTCGTGGTTTACGAGAATGATAACTTCGGAGGAAAGACTAAATCCTACACCGCTTCGATTGATGATATGGGCGTAGAATGGCGTGATGAGGTGTCGTCTATTAAAATTGAACCTTACGGGAAGAGCGGTATGTCTGGCAATTTCAAACTGCAGAATCGCAACAGTGGCAAGTTTCTCGACCTTGACAACAACAGCACTTCCAACAATACCGCCATCATTCAGTATGACGATGAGGGTGTCGAAGCCTCCCAGACTTGGACACTGACCGAGGTTGACGGTGGCAGGGGTGTGTATTCCATCTGTGCATACGGTAACAAGGGGCGCGGTATGGACGTTGTAGACTGGTCTAAGGACAATGGTGCTCAGGTGCAGCTCTACGACTATTTGGGCAACAATCACCAGCAGTTTATCCTCTATGACCACGGTGATGGTTATTACCAGCTTGTAGCCCGCAATAGCGGCAAGGTAGTCGAGATACCCAGTTCGAGCAAGAACAACGGCGAGTGGATAAAGATTTACGACAACAATGGCAGTGCGACTCAGCAGTGGTCATTGGTAGAGAATACCTGTAATGAAGCCTCTGCGGTTACCCTTTATGTTGACGCCGACTATAAAGGAAAGGCCGTTACGCTCTCCGAGGGCGAGTACTCCCTCAGCCGTCTTGGTCTTTTCAACGTGAAGGACAATGATATGAGTTCTCTGAAGGTTACTCCCGGCTTCAAGGCCATAATTTATGAGGATGACAATTTTGGCGGTATGAGTAAGTCTTATACCTCGTCCACATCTTCTGTAGGTGGAGATTGGAACGACAAGATGTCGTCTATCCGTGTAGAAGTATGCGGTCAATCCGGTCTTGTTGGAGACTATAAACTTCAGAACCGCAACAGCGGTAAGTTTCTCGATCTTGAGAACAACAGCACAGCCAACAATACCGCCATTATCCAGTATGACGATGAGGGTACAGACGCCTCCCAGATATGGGTTCTGACCGAGGTTGAGAGCGGTAAAGGCGTATATTCCATCTGTACATCATCCGCCCGCCGTCAGGGAATGGACGTTGCCGATTGGTCTCGTGCCAACGGTGCTCAGGTTCAAGTTTACGAATATTTGGACGGCATAAACCAGCAGTTTATCATTGTCGATAGAGGCGAAGGCTACTATCAGCTTGTGTCCCGTCTCAGCGGCAAGGTAGTAGAGATACCCAGTTCGAGCAAGAACAACGGCGAGTGGATAAAGCTCTATGATAACAACGGTACGGCTACCCAACAGTGGAAGTTTATCGAGCCTTCGGTTTATGTTGGTATAGGCAATGTCGGCGGCGTAGCAGGAGTGAACGTATCTCAGAACGGAAATACCATCATCGTGAATGGTGCGAAGGGTAAAAATATTGCTGTTTACGGCGTGAGCGGTATGCTTTTGTATTCCGCTCCGATAGATTCCGATAGCTATTCTATATTGATGAGCGATATGTCGACAGGTGTCTATATTGTGAAGATAGACTCAGTTACCTATAAGATACTCATTAAACGATGAAAAAATCATTTTCTAACTATCAAGAATATTAATTATGAAAAAACCTTGTTTTATTTTACTGTTGGCACTTCTTTGTTGCGTAATGCAGAAAGTCACGGCGCAGAATATTCCAATTGAAATTGTAAACAACTCGGTATTTCCTGATGACAAAGTATATGTCGCTATCATCGGAAAGAAAGTAAGCGATGATACACCTATATATTACGACCTCGCAAGTAATAACGCGGGCGATGCTTCGCTCAAAGCTTTGACTACTGATCTCAACACCCTGCATAAAGAAGGAGGAGACAGAGGTTATGCTAATGTGTTCACCACGCTCGACAGAATAAAGAACAATACCGTATACGTAGACAAAACTCATGCCTGCCGTATGTTCTTCGGGTTCAACTCGCCACTTTATCTCCATGTAAACGATAATAACGGAGGATATGCCGGAGCCGATATGCAGAATCCTACCGACCCCAATATTGACGTGCGTTGGGAACTGATAGAGTTCACTTACGACCGGTATGGTGTGATGTTCATCAATACAACACGTGTGGACGCATTCCAATATCCTATGGGACTTGAACTCTACGGTAACGCTGCGGCTGGTGCCAACAACCCATATACCAAGCGTGGTGAGGTAAATACCTATGAGGAGATTATCAATCGCTGGCGTGCGGAGAACGGAGGTAATATCTTCTCCAACTGTCTGAAGAACAAGATAACAAAGGATAATCTTGGCGGAATCATCATGCAACCGTCTAAAGTGGGTGAGGTGAAGAATCAGGGCTATTTCGATGAATATATCAACCGTATATGGAGAGAGTTCAGCTCAAAGGACATATATGTGGATATGGGCGATCAGTTAGGATTCTGGCGTGGCAGAGTGAATGGCAATAACTTCGTTCTGACAAGCGAAGCTGGTCCACGCAAGGGGCAGACTGCCGTTGTTGGTAAGCCGACAACCATTGATGTGATAGAAGGCGCGGGCGAATTTGCAAGATTCAATGGCAATGATGCCGACCTGCCCGTACAGGCGATGTTCTGCGGAGCGATGAATCGTGGCGTGATAAGGACAAATCTTGCAAGCGGCGAGTTGCAGCGCTGGGGCGATACCGGAAGTTTCTTCAAAACCGATATATGCAACCCTTACGTGAAATTCTTCCATCAGACAGATATCAGCCATGATGGCTATACTTACGCATTTGCTTATGATGACACTTTCGACCAAAGTGCGACGTGTGCTACCAGTTATCCAGAACGTGCGGTGGTTACACTCGGAGGCTTTTGCGGCCAAACAGATCCGATAACCCCACAGCCTGAGATTTCTGCCGCACCTAAACCCGTACATCCGGCAGCCAATGTGAAATCGGTCTACAGCGACAGTTACACCTCGCTCGTCCCTGGTATGTTTATAGGCTCTTGGTCGCAACAGACTGCGACTCAGGAGATAGTCCTCGATGGCGATAAAGCATTAAAAAATACAAATTTCAACTATGTAGGAATAGAATTCGGCGGTGGCGAGATTAATGCGTCTGATATGGAATACATTCATCTTGATGTTTATCCGCTTTCTTCTTTTACGTTGAACGTTTATCCGATATGCTACAACAACGATGAGAGCGTCAATGATTTATTGAAGAAACCGATATCTCTTACAGCCAACCAATGGAACTCTGTAGATATTCCAATGACTGATTTCAGCGGTCTTAACTCTTCGCGGATATTCCAGTTTAAGTTTGATAACGGTAATGGTGAGACATTCTATCTCGACAACTTATATTTCTATAAGAATGGTTTGCCTGACGGAATAAACGCCATTGAGGCGGCTGTACAGAACACTGGGACTTGGTATAACCTGTGGGGACAGAGGCAGAGCGGTGACGCTGCTTCGTTGCCAAAGGGCGTGTATATTCACAACGGGAAGAAAATACTGGTTAAATAATGCGTGGAAAGCACGGCACTTACTTAATACGGCGTGAGTTATAGGTTATTCTCATTGCTTTGGGAAAGCAAAGGAACTCCTGTTAATATTCAAACATAATGTAAAAGCAAAAACGCGAAAATTTCTTCTATTTGAGGCTCTTTCGAAGAAATTTTCGCGTTTTTAATCATTATGATAATGAAGTGCGATGCGATTGCTATTTTTTTTATGAACAAAAGGGATATAAATATGATAAGACTGAATATTCTTCTAAAGATAATTCCGTGTGTGGTGTTGTCGCTACCGGCATTTGCCGTAGTCTCTGCACAAAAGGCCCATATCTACACAACTACGGAAGACGGCACTAAATTGTTGTCGGAAACGGTGATGAACACAACGATTGGTAGCCCGACGACAAATTATGTGCGTATTAATGCCGCCAAGAACTATCAGATGATAGATGGTTTCGGATTCGCTCTTACAGGTGGTTCATGTTATAATCTAATGAGAATGAGTGCGGAAGAGCGTGCCACGTTACTTACGAAGATTTTCTCCGAGAGCCGAGGCTATGGCGCAAGCTATGTGCGTATAAGTATTGGATGCAGTGATTTCTCACGGTCGCGCTACACTCTTTGTGACACAAAAGGAATAGAACATTTTGCTCTTCAGAGTGAAGAAACAGACTATGTGATACCCGTTTTGAAGGAGGTTATGGCGATAAACCCAAAACTGAAGGTTATAGCTGCGCCGTGGACTGCGCCACGATGGATGAAGGTGAGCGACAAGAACGGCTCTGTTCCGTATGACAATTATGTGGGTGGACATCTCAATAAGGCTTATTATGCCGATTATGCTGAGTATTTCGTGAGGTTCGTGAAGGCTATGAGGGACAACGGTATCACCATCAATGCCGTGACTTCTCAGAACGAACCTGGTAATGGTGCAAATGAAGGAGGAGCTATGCTTATGGACGCTGACGAGGAGGCTGCTTTTGTTAGAGTCCTCGCGTCGGCTTTCCACAATGCCGGATTGAATACAAATATATATGTGTTCGATCATAATTTTGATAATGAACAACACGCTGAGCAGGTTATTTCTTATCTGAAATCATCGTCATTTCTTGGTGACGACCTTGTGTCGGGTGCCGCATTTCATAATTATGGTGGTGATCCGGCAGCTATGGCGACATTCCACAACAATACTGGAAAGACTGCTATATATACCGAGACAAGTATCGGTACGTGGAATGATGGGCGCAATCTGAACGGGAAACTATGTGGGGAGTTCAATTGGTCGGGACTGCGCGCGTTGCAGAATTATTGCAGCGGATTTATCGCATGGAATCTGATACTCGACTATAGTGGCAGACCGACCACATTGTCCAATAGTTCTGTGTATGGAAATATAGAGATTAATCCCTCAGACTATTCGCTTGCGTCGGTACGCTATAACCGTGATTACTATATAGTATGCCAACTATCAGCGGTTATCCGTCCTGGAGCAGTGAGGTGTGATTATATGGATAATGGTGTGCCAAGAGATGATTGGGATCTTAATTATGTTGCGTTGAAGAATCTGGATGGCACCATAGCCTTTGTTATCAGCAACAAAACATCTACAAGCAGACATATAAATCTTGCCTCGGACGGCGAGTATGTGAATGTTAGCATACCGGCAAAGAGTGTTGTCTCTGTTCTCTTGGGCGATACAGAACAAGGCTCTTTGGCATTTGACGGTGTGCGGATGACACCTTCCGATGATTGGAAGAGTTTTTCTGTAAATGTATATCTCGAAAGAGGAAAAACCTATACGGCGACAGGTGATGATGCCTTCTTGGCGGCAGATTTCTATGAGGATCCTGACTTTTTTGTTAAATCAGGTGGCGGCCGCTTCACGTTCTTGGCTCTCAGTGGTTATTATAACATCAAGTTTGTGCCGGAAACGAAGAGTTTCCGTATATATGCCATCAGTGAGAATGGTAATCCGTTGAGCCTTAATGACGATGGAACCGGGGCGTTGTGGGCTATCGGTAGTGAAGGATTGCATAAACCATTATATGGCTATATAAGCAATCAAGGCTGGTGGACAGATACAGACCATGCTACGTGTCTTGCTCCAGTGGACAATAGGAAATATCAAATGACACTTACGATAGGCCGGCAGCTTAAAGCTGACAATGTAGATTTCAAGTTCTTCGGACAAGCGGGATGGGGTACTGAGCTTAGTCCTGTCAGTGACTACAAGATTTCTTCTGCGAGTAATGCTTTTCTAATAGGAAATAAAGCGGTAAACGGTCATGATGACGGCAATGTGTATGTGGCTGACGGCGTAACGTTGCAGGATGGCAAGACATACCGTTTCACAGTTGATATGTCTGTCCCTTCATGCCCAGTTATGTATGTAGATGACATATCGACAGGCATAAGTCTGCCTGCGGCGGATGCAGAAAAGCATTCTGTCCGATGGTTTACGCTTTCGGGAGTTGGGGTTGACAAACCACGTTCTAAGGGCGTTTATATCTGTAATGGCAGGAAAATTATGATAAAGTAATAATCAAAGGGGGCGTATCTTATTTTGATGCACCCTCTTTATTTTGTATTATTGCTGTCCGCTAAAACTCAAAGGCTCATCACCCCCCTATCCGCAATGCCGAC
>ERZ1027188.82-NODE-82-length-40782-cov-10.593955_pt1 | contig 40782 bp, 38 predicted proteins | sample MGYA00519273_ERZ1027188 | MGnify/ENA primary metagenome ERZ1027188 (study PRJEB26926, sample SAMN06164623) | human gut metagenome | biome: ENVO:00009003; feature: ENVO:2100002; material: ENVO:00002003 | host: Homo sapiens | place: USA | collected 2012 ... | reverse complement strand
TCTACACAAGGCTATTCGTCGGCAGCGTCAGATGTGTATAAGAGACAGCATTTATTGGAATTTCCATTCTCCATAAGATTTTGTGAACATATCCCAAAACAAGTTGGATATAATTTACATTTTTCACATATATCGGGAGCGTGTGTACTCATGCGTTTTTGCAGTTTATTTGTATCCCAAAGAATGTTCCCGTTTTCATCTAACCATCCTTCTTTATTAGCGGGTGTGAATGCTCTTGCAGTACATTTATATATGTTGCCATCAAAATTTATTACAGCTTGATTATAATTGTCCGCATAACAACAATGTGTAATAACACTGCCTAAAGGATTAAACACTACTATAAAACCACGTTCATTTGCTTTATAAATAAAATCATATAATCTTTTATAGTCAATAGTTTTATCATCCACTTGCCAAATTCGATGAAGTCCTATTGAGACCTTGTCTCTGGGAAAAGTATTAATATCATCAAGAATATCTGTAAGTCCAAGAAGAGTTTGGTTGTCAAAATTAACACGTACGATAAGATTATAATCAACAAGTTTTTGTGTAAGGAGTCTCATGTTATTTATAATTTTATCGTAACTTCCCTTATTCGTTGTTCTTGAGATTCTAACCGTATCGTGTTTATTTTTGTTGCCATCAAGGGTAATTTGGCAAGTCACATTTATACCTTCAAGATGCCCAATAAATTCTTCATCTATTAACGTTCCATTTGTAGTAAGGTTCAGATTAAGTATTATGCCATTATCATTACAGAACATTCTAATTCTGTCCAATATATTTATTAATATTTTTTTCTTCAACAACGGTTCTCCACCAAAAAATCCCAAAGACAAATATTTGAACTGTGTTAACCTGTAATGCCCTATCAAGTGTTGCATTACCTTATCAGCCATATTCTCTCTCATATTGGAACTCCGATTATGGTCTTCGTAACAATACCAACAATTCAAATTACAATTCATTGTTGGATTTATTGTAAGATGATAATAAAGAGGGCTATAGCGTTGTTGGAATCTTATGTTATTAACAAGCAAGAACTCGTCTATTTGATCTTCTATAATAATACCATTATCTATTAGTTCTTTCCAAGAATTTAAATGATTATTTTCAAGTTCCTCAAGATTATTGTTTTTTAGGCAATTGGCTATTTCTTCTTTTATTAGTAAATATGCACCGCTAAACGAATTATATAGCAAATGCATATTACCATTAACGTGCACAAAATTATTGTATGAACTTACCTTCATAAGCAAGCGTATACTATGATTTAATATTTATTATAACGTTATTTACATGCACATCCTTGAACACAATTACCGCTATTAGTAGTACAAGAAGAATTAGTATTGCAAGTACCATTACTACCACCTAAGATTTTTTTCACAAACCCCAATAGTCCTCCTTTGCCTCCATTTATTAACACTAGTTCATAATCATTGAACCTCTCTACGATAGTTGCATCCAATCTTGGAACAAATTTGTTGCTTTCCTTATTTTCCATTGTGTAATTTTATTTTAATATTTTATTTTAAAATGTAAGATATATTATTGCAAAGATATATAAAATAAATGATTCAAAGCATCTTTTACAAGAAAAAACTTTATAATGCTGCAAAATAATCAAAAAAATAATCAAAATCAACAACAAATACATAAAACCGCACGAGCAAATGGATTTAGTCAGAAAATTTTATGAACACGGCCATAATACTAAGCAATGACTTTCATATTCTGATTTCAGCCATTCAATATTCTGATTGATGAGCCTTTGAGTTTTAGCGGACGGCAATAAAATCATATATAATCCGTTTTTGTACACCACAGTATTTTCCGCTGAGCCATACTTTAGTACAGTATTGGAGTATTTCGGGCGAAGTACTCGAGTAATCAGGCTTCAGTACTCAAGTAATTCGGGCCTGATTACTTGAGTATTCAGGCCTCAGTACCCGAGTAATTCGGGTGCAGTACTGAGACAACGTGAATCTGTATTAAGACATACTGCATAAAAAGAGCCCGCCGTTCTCACGATAAGAGAACGGCGGGCCGATGTTTTCACATTATTATATATATAACATTTATTTCTTGAGGAACCACGACACAGTTACCTTATCGGTAATAAGAATTGGCTCGTCGACTGTTTTTTGGTTTGAAATGAGACCAGCCATATCTTCGGCATCACCTGCTTCCAGCTCGCTATGATCCATGAAGTCTGCATCATACTCTGTATAAAGGATTTCATTCACGCCAGCCAACTTATATCTTGTAGCCGCAGCCAGGGTCTCGGCTTTCACGCGCGACTCCTCAACGGCCTTAGTCAGCACCTGCAAACGGTATGGGCGCGGATCGGCAATGCCATATCTCAGTTTCACTTCCACCCCCTCTATGATGCGGCTGATGTCGCCGATGATAGAGTCAAGATGGCCGTATTCCTTCGGCAGAACAATCCTAAGCAAGTTCTTCAACGTATAGCCGGTCAACACTTCCTCGTTAGTATTTGTGTATTTGTCGTATTCCAAAGACACCTGCTTCGCTATCTTCATGTCTAAAGTACTCACGATGCTACTGTCAAGACCATGTTTCGACACTATGTCCTTGACCATCCGGCATTCCTGCTTGCCACGGAAATAAGCCTCGCTGTATTTCATGAATTTGCCCACAAGGTCTATATCAATGAATATGACATCGGCTATTGCCTTTACAGAACCTTTTCCCGTAACTTTAATTGTTGGTTCGTTCATAAAAGAATGTTGTAAAATATTATTAATTTGCTCTTCATGCCTGACTTAAAATCAGCCAATCTGTAAAACTCAAACGCATTTCTGCCTGACGCATAATACGCTCCCATGCTGCAAAAGTAATATAAATATTCGGTATTCTTTGCAAAATAAGCATGAAAAAGCATTTATTTCAGTTCCAGCTTGAGCTTTTGAAATTTTTTCTGACAATTTTTCTTATAATTATATCCGAATACGTGCTTCAAGAGTTTGCGCCAGTTGTATGTCATGGCAAAGGCCAGCCGGTCTTTCAACGGCGGCTCGGCAGAGGCATAAACAGACCGGGGAATACGCACGAAATAGAGGTCGACGACGCTCTCGAACGGCGAGAACACGTTGTTAGGCTCTTGAAACAGCCACACCTCGGAATAGAAGCGGTCTGCCCGCGTTACCTCTTCGGAGAAGTCGGGCAGCGTGCGGGCAAATGTCGCCGACACCCACCAGAAGTTTCCCGAGAACATGGTGTAGTTGCGCGGAGGCCAACGGTAGCAGCCGTAAGTATCGTATCCGGCCGCGAGGGCATTCACCGCCACGCGCCATTTCGTGAAGATAAAATATTCGAGCATCTCCGTCCAGGCATCTATCTTGCGGCGGAACGAACGAAAGGTGGCGTCGTTGCTGTTCACTGCCTGATAGGATATGCCCTTCGTATGGAAGTAGTATATCATGCAGTCCTCGCTGTCGGCAAGCCGCTTCACGTGCTCTAAGGCGGGATACTCATAGCGTGTGGGCGTATCCACGCATGATATTATCTTCATTTTCCCACTGCCTATCATCTCACGTAGACGCTCTACGTCGGCCTTGTCCTTAGCAATGACACTCACGAAAAGCGTGGTCGTGGCATCGAGCAGTCGGCTTTGCTTCAGCGTGGCAACCTGCCGGGCCACCAGCCTCTCCCACCCAGTGTCGCACATCACGTGATACACGCCATAGATTGGGCGGTCAGCAACCGGCTCATGTTCCCATTCGGCAGTGTCGCGACGGTCATACACGTGGAAAATCTTGTCGTAGATGCGCTTCAATACTGATGCCATGCTATTCCTCCTTCATTGATGTTATAAGCCTGTCGAACATTTCCCGCAGTGAGTAACGGGGCTTCCAACCGAGCCGTTGCATTTTGGCGGTGGACAGGCGCAGCTTGGTGGTGGGCGAATAGCCCATGCCGCCTTGCAGTTCTATAACAGGATGGATTTCGGGATTGAACTCGCGGCATACCATCCCGGCCATGTCGATGATGGAGATGTAGCTGTCTTCGTTCGCCACGTTATAGGCCTCGCCGGCCTCGCCACGCTGCAAAAGATAGAGAAACGCGCTCACCGCATCCATCGTATAGCAGTAGCAACGGCACAACTCGCCACGTGTGTGGAGTACGATGTCGTTGCCTGTGATTACGTTCCGGGCGAATTGGGCGAACACCCGGCCGTCGTCTTTGCTCACTCCGGCACCAAACGTCTGTGCCAATCGGGCGATTGTTACGGGCACTCCATACTCCGAGGCGTATGCATGGCACAGGCATTCGGCCTCGCGTTTGGCCATCGGATAACTGCTTCGCGCCTCGGTCGGATTCAAATAACCTTGCTGTTGCTCATCAAGGGCTGTACTGCCATCGAGTACCGTGCCGTAGACTTCGAGCGTGGAGACATACACCAGTCCGGCCACTTGTGCCGTCCGGGCATACTCCAACATTGTCAGCGTACCGTTATGCACTGTCGTCATGGTCTCCACGGGATGCTCTACGAAGTATTTCGACGCCGTCGGTGCCGCGAGGTGTATAATATAATAAGGTGTGATTTCAGGTTGGAAGGGTTCTGTTTGTGCGAATTCGTACTCATAGAATCGTAGTTTCTGGGTTTCGTCGCCAAACATCCGGCGCGCCTTTTCCATATTTCTCACAACGGCGGTAACGCTCATTCCGAGACCGTGGGCGTCGTTCAAGGCGAGCAAAGCCCTCACCGTACACGAGCCGAGCAGCCCGGTTGCGCCCGTAACGAGTATATTTCTGCCTCGCAGGCCTTCGTATAAAGGAAAGTCTGCGGCAAACCGTTTTATGTCTTCTAATAGAGTTTTGTTCATAACGTTCTTAGGGTTTAAGGTCATAAGGTCGCTTCGCTTTCAGGTTGTAAGGTGAAATTTGCGTTGTGGTTATCCTCATTGCTAATCTCACCTTATAACCTCAAGACCTCATAACCTGAAAGCGAAGCGACCTCACAACCCGAATATCTGCTGGTCCTCATGCACTTTCACCATCGCGCGCAGCACGAAATAGTCGGTGGGCGTGGTGATTTTGATGTTCTCCATCGGTCCGATAATCGTCCCGAGCCGATGTCCGTAATGGCTCATCATGGTGCAGGAGTCGATGAAGTCGTGCCGTCCCTCGCTGCGTGCGGTACGGTGCGCGCCGATAATGTCAGCCAGACGGAAGCTCTGCGGCGCACGTGCTATGAGCGAATCGGCGCGCGAGGGAATCTCGAGCGAACCGTCCGCCTGCTTCACGATGAACGTCTCCGTGGCCGGGATGCACGTGATGCAACTGCCACACTCCTCCACCTTCTTTATATTATCGGTTATTGTGTCCTCCGTTATCAGCGGACGCACGCCGTCATGGATTAGCACCGTAGCGTCATCGCCGCCCGCATAGTCCTCGGCAGCACACAGTCCGTTGTATATCGAGTCCTGTCCGGTGTCGCCGCCGGGCACGATTCTCACCACCTTCGTAATCTCGAACTTGCGCAACTGCTTCTCCAAAAAAGGAATCCAGCTCTCTATACACGACACGACGATGGCGTCGATGAGTGGATGATTGTCGAAAAGTTCGAGCGTATAGATTATTATCGGCTTGCCGTTGAGGTCGAGAAACTGCTTCGGACGCGACTTCGTGTGCATCCGTTTTCCGGCTCCTCCGGCAAATATCACTGCTATGTTCATATCTTTTTATTTTTTATGAGTAAGGGAGTAAAGGGTAGAAAAACAATATCAACCTTATGCCTGTCGCGCTTGTCCTTCGGCGGCAGGTCCATGAAATTGCCGTAAGCGATGCGGCAAAGTCCCTCCGGGTCGGCCGGACCTTCAAACGTCAAGCCCTCGAAAACAATGTCCTTGTGCGGCACCATCATGCTCTTCGGGTTGCGTTCATAAAACCATGCGCCGTAGGAGTGCATATACAAATCTTCCTTTCCAAACACCCTGCCGATGCAACGGAATATCGGGAAAACGACATGATGCAGCACGTTGTAGCCCATCTGCGCCAGCCTCGGATGCCGTCCCGCCAAATTGAAGTTAACGACACACGACAACTTTGCGGCCAACCGCTGCAGCCACGGTATCATATAGCCCTCGTAGGGAAAGATGTCGACGTGCAGCCCACGGTATTTCATGGCCAGATGTGCGCGCTTCTCCTTCTCTTTCATGTCGTCACGGATAACGTGCTCGCTTCCGAGGTCGCGCAGCACGGCCCACTCCTTATACATTCCGGGATCGGTCTCGTTGTCCTGCAACACGTATTGCGGGTGCGGATGGTCTTTCAGATAGCGGCAGAGCCGTCCGAAATCCTTGTAATGCACCACAAAATCTATATCGTCATCCCACGGAATGAAACCGCCATGACGCAGCGCACCGAGCACGTTCCCGCCGTCAATACGGCACGGCACGCCTATTTCCTTAGCCGTCTTCTGCAAATAAACGGCCATATCGAGCATCCGCAACTGTGCCTGTCGCAGCAGCGAACCATCGGGATTGTATTCCCTGCGCAGCTCTTCTTCGGTCTCGCCGGTGTTATATTTCATATTTTTGAGTTTTGAATTACGAATTATATTAATTACGAATTACGAGTTACGAATTTTGAATTACGAGTTATATTAATTATGAATTACGAGTTTTGAGTTACGAATTATTAATTTGTAATTTAATAATTATCAATCGCGAAGCGACAATTCATAATTCAAAATTCAAAACTCGTAACTCAAAATTCTCTTCACCTCGCGCGTGCATTGTTCTATATTATACAGCCGTTCGGCCAACCGCCGGCCCCGCTCACCCATCTCCCGCGCCTCGTCGGGATGCGAGCAAACATATTCTATGGCACGTTTCCAGCCCTCCACATCGCCATATTCCACGGTGATGCCGCAGCCCTCGCGTTCTATGTCCATCGGCATTTGCGGATTGTGGCTGCATATCATCGGGATACCGAGAGCCAAAGCCTCGACCACGGTGGTCAGTCCTACGGTGTAGTTGCTTTCCTTGCAGCAGATGACTACACACGCCGAGCGGTTCACCAGCCGGCTCATCTCGCCATGCACCACGCCCTCCACGTAGTTCACCTTCACGTTCTCGCGCGTTCCGAGCGACGCAAACAGCCTCTCATAGTTCGTTCCGCCATACTCGCGGCAGATGTATATGTCTATCGGCGCGCCCGCCGCATTGAACGCCCTTACCAACGTTGGCATATCCCGCAGTTCCTTTCCCGTAGAGATAAAACCCTCACGGGATTGCGAACCCTCGGTCTTCAGCAGCCGGTCGTAATATTCCAGGTCTGCGCCCCAATGCACCACGTGCATCTTCTCGCGCTTCGCCTTCGCCGACAGCAGCGAGTCCTCGACAATTTTATCCGAGAAGAATATCAGCCTGTCCATGCCCCGGTAGAACAACCGAGCAACCATCTCGCGCACGCGGCTTTTCGCCCGCACCACCGGCTGATGATGCCACACCACGACGGGATGGCGGTAAAGTCTCAACGCACGCAGGAAGATAATAATCTCCAGCCCCCGGAATGTCGTGGCATACAGCGCATCGTAGCGTTCCCGACACGTCAGGACCTTCCATGCAGTATGCAGCGACAGTTTCCACCGTTGCCGCGGGCGGATAGGCTGATGCCTTATCACGTCGATGCCCAGCTTGGGCAGATGCGTTGCGCCATAGAGAAAATGTCCCGGAAACGAACCGTTTCTCCAACCGTCATACATCTCCCGTATGTCTACAGTATGATAGTAATAAACCTTCATAGCCACTCTTTACAAATGCAAAAATACAATTTAATGCTGTAATGAGCAAGGGTTCGCCTCAAAAACAAGTTTTCTGAGGCTTTAGGTCATAAGGTCTTGAGGTTTTAGGTTATGAGGTGAAGTTCGCAAAATAACATATCTCACCACGCACCTGAGAGCGAAGCGACCTGAAACCTTATAACCTCAAATCACAAATTGATTTCTTTTATCTGCTCCTCAAACTCATCTTTCGCCACGGAACGGTTCTTGAACTTCGACCGGTAGGTGTATATCGTGGTGATAGACGACCGCAGTATGCTTGCTATCTTCTGATTGTCTGTGATTCCGAGGCGTATGAGTGCAAAGATGCGAAGCTCGGTTGTCAGTCTTTCGCCGCCCTCTTTTGGAATTATCCTGTGCTCGGGCATAAGCAGTTTGTTCACCTCCTCCACGAAATGGGGATATATATTAAGAAACGCCGAGTCGAAATTCTTGTAGAAAAGTCTGGTGTTCTCAGTGTTCGTCCTGCTACTTTTCAGTTCCTCGAACAGCGCGGGCAGGTCGTGTAAAGACCAAGAAGGAGCTTAAAAAAAAAAGACGTTCGAAAGATAACATTGACCGACGAACAAAGTCGATTACTCTCGAGCCTGTTCCCGGACATAGATTCCCTCTTATAGTCATTCAACTTTGCGTTTTGATCTACATGCGTACACCATGTGGGCTGCGCACAGTCGTGACTATCCTGGAGATCTTCGCCGAGCTGTTGGGTGATACATTTGGAAAGGTTTCGTGCTACAACACCGTAGAAAACTGGGTGAAGAAACTTGGTCTCTCTGTTTATCAGGATGAGCAGCCATGCAAGGACAAGAAGTTTGCAATGGTCGTAGACGAAAGCATTGCCATAAACGGGCAGAAGCTTCTCTTGACTCTTGCAATTCCTTCCGAGCATCAGGGGCGTCCTATAAAACACGAGGATGTCACAATTCTTGACATGTCGGTTAGCAAGGGCTTCAACGGCGATGACGTTCAAAGCAGAATAGAGGAAGCAGAGAAATCTGCAGGAAATGCTCCCGATTACATCATAAGTGACAATGGTCATAATCTGACTAAGGGCATCACAGACTCCAGACATATACATCATGCAGACATCAGTCATTCCATGGGTGTGATTCTCAAGAATGTCTATGAGAAACAATCTGATTTTGTGGAGTTTACAACACTCCTTGGCAAGAAACGATTGCAGTATCATCTGACCGACAAGGCATACTTGCTGCCTCCCAATATGAGAACCATATCACGGTTCATGAATCAGTACTTGGTCAACCGAGCATTTGTCCAAAAAACCGGGTTACAGAACGAACCAAAACGCTTAGGAAAGTGAGCTAAAATTGGTACAACGAACTGGACACCCTATATAATTGGTTGCTTCCACCACCATGTCTATTCTGCCCGTAGCAATCATCTTCTCCACTTCCACGCGGCAACCGATAGCATTGAATATTGTGCTCATTATAAGGCGATAACGCTCCTCCATATCCATGCTTGCAAGCTTCGTGATGCGGAGTTTTCCACGAATGTTGCAATGGAGAGTCGTATTCGTCTATGAGGATAGCCACTTGCAATAGTCATCACTTTATCTTTAAATTAATGGTGAGCAGATGAAGTGGATAAAAGTTTTTTTGCAGAATAATTGTTGGCTATGCATTCTACACAATAAGTTCTAAAATGAATGCTTTTTAGTTAAATATTCGTAATATTTAACTCTTAAAACTTTGGATTTGATACAAAATGAATAACTTAGTATCCGAAATGAGACATAGATTATTCATACATAATATAAAACTTCGTTTATAGTAAGTTGTCAATATTCCGCTACAGACAACTTATTATAAACGAATTATATATTTAATGGGCTTAATAATTTTATATTTTTTAGGGGCAGTGTCCCTTTCCTTTTTATGCTCCGTCCTTGAGGCGGTGCTTCTTTCCACTCCGATGTCGTTTATCTCGATGAAGGAGAACCAAGGCAGCAAGACTGCCACTTTGATGAAAGAGTATAAGAATAATGTAGACCGTCCAGTGGGAGCAATTCTTTCGCTCAACACTATTGCTCACACTATCGGTTCAGCAGGTGTTGGAGCCGAGTCGATAAAACTCTTTGGTGAGCAATACTTTGGAGTGATATCAGCAGTTCTTACACTTTTAATTCTGGTGCTTTCAGAAATAATACCTAAGACTATAGGCGCATCCTATTGGCGTTCGCTTGCTATACCGTCAACCAAGATTATCCGTGTGCTTATAGTAATAACCTATCCGCTTGTTCTGCTCTCTGAGCTAATAACAAAGGTGTTTACACCAAAGAATCATCAGGCATCCATGAGTCGCGAAGAAGTGTCGGCAATGGTTGATGTGGGTACAACGGAAGGAATATTCCGTGAGTCGGAAAGCAAAATAATAAAGAGTTGCATACATTTGTCGGGAGTGAAAGCAAGAGATGTAATGACTCCCTCTATCGTGGTGGAGTCTGCTAGCGTTAACCTCACCATAAAAGAGTTTTACGAACAGCAGGTATGGAATTTCTCTCGCATTCCGGTTTACGACAAAAGCAAGGAATACATCAAGGGTTATGTATTGAAGGACATGATACTCAAATCATTGTCTGATGACAAGTTTCAAACCAAATTGTCCGACCTTATGCGTCCTATTCTTTCCTTCAACGAGGACGATTCTGTATATCAGATATGGGAAAAGATGTTGGAAAAGCGTGAGCATATTTCCATCATTTTAGATGAATACGGTTGTCTTCGTGGAGTTGTCTCCATGGAAGATGTTATAGAAACCATGACTGGTGTGGAAATCGTAGACGAAGACGATGTGGCTGTCGACATGCAAGCTTTTGCCAAGGAGAAATCACGCATGATGTTGTGTGAATAATCAATGTCATGATGATTTTACTTGTTATCAGATATAGTTTTCCTTACACAGACATGAGGTCGGGCTGCAATCGTCCGACCTCATATTGTTACTATACTTCCTTCCAATTTGTCAATCCTTTGCCTAAGTTGTCCAGTTCTATGGCAAGAGCAACAACTTTTCGTTTGTCAGCTTTGAACGGCCCGGCATATTGCTTGGCTCTTATTTGTTCGGTTGCTGCATCAATACCACCATTGTTGCTTAGTTTCAATTCCAATACATATATATAATTGGTAGGGTGTCCAGTTATATGTTCCGAAAAACAAATGCTGAAACCACCCGATAAGTTATTAATATAACGCTCTGATATTTAACGTTTTAAGTAGCGAAATAGTTCTTTGAAAATTTGCATAATTCGTTGATTTTTAGTAACTTTGAACATATAGATTCAAGACAGAAGCGTTGCACTTCTATTTTGAATCTATAGATTTTTAGCACTCAATCATGCATTCTTTCCCACCCCAATTTTCTTCACAATTCGGAGCTGTGAGTTTTCTTATTGAATCATCATAGTTTTGCCCTTCAAAACTTGCGATTTTTCAAATGAAATCTTTCAGGCTCAAAAAAACGGCAAAATAGGGGATTTTTCGCAATTTTGAGATAACTTACTGAATATCAGAGCATTATGCCATTTTAACGCATTTTGTGCCCTTTTAGAGTGCGTTTTTAACCCCGTTATTTTGTAACGGAGGCACTTTTGCACTTCAACGGAGGCACTTTTGGGCTCCAAAACCTATCCCGTTGCAGTCTAAAACGGCCTAAAACGGAATGCAAAAGTGGCTCCGTTGAAAGCTAACGAACGTTAAATCAGATGAAAGCGGTGCTTTTCCTGTGTTTTTGTGAACGGCAAAATTCAATAAAAAATAGGAGTTGCAGCTTCCAACGGAGGCCGTTTTGCAATTTTGAATTACGAATTTTGAGTTTTGAGTTGGGATTTTTAAGGTCGGGAAACGGTCGAGAATGGGTAACGAGACCATTATTTAACAACTGTTAGCACGAGAGAATCAATTTTTGATTGTAATATATTTTTACTTAAAATCACATAAAAACGCACCCTTAAACCGACAGAATTTCAGTTTGAGTTTTCTGTTTTCGGAACGTCACGGAATGCTGATAAGTTAGTCTCCAAGATTAAACGATACTCTCTATGATTATAAATTAATTTTAGTGACTTATTTTTAAAAAAAGAAAGCCACTCCTCACGGAACAGCTTTCGCTTATAATTAACTTTAATAAATGCAACAGATATATTGTTGCCACCATACGTGTTAGCTATTTGCAAAGATATATTAAAAGGACACGTAGGATATTTCCGTCTCACAATTATCTAAATGAATTATAATTTTATCACATTGATTTCCAATAACTTATCGTTTGCGCAAGTATCCAAAAATCTAAATTATTACAAAGCCTTTTACGGGCGTTTGCCGTGCTATTCGGCCATATTTCAGGGCTATGGTGTGTGTTCTACAATGCTTTTTGGTGTCTGTTTCTTGCGGAATAGATGTTTTTTACTTAACTTTGCCACTAAACTGATAAAGGAGAAAGATTATGGCACAGTTTATAATAAATGTAGAGAATCCTTCTATTCTTCCATCACTGCGAAAGGTACTGGGGGCTATAGAAGGCGTAAGCATACTTCCTAAAAGACAGGAAAAGACTAAAGCAAAGGAAGAAGAAGAACCTTGCATGACAAAAGCAGAGATATTACAGAACTTTGACGAGGCTTGCAAGGAGCTGAAACTATACAAAGAAGGAAAAATAGAGCTAAAGACATTGGAGGAAGTGATTAATGAGTTGTAAGATTATAACCTCAAAGAGCTTCCTGCGGGCAGTAAAACATTTAAGCAAACGCTACAAATCCATAAAGAAAGACTTAATACAACTTCAAGAATCTCTTCAAAACGACCCTTTGCAGGGTACTGACCTCGGAAGAAATCTCCGTAAGGTTCGTATGGCAATCACCGCTAAAGGAAAAGGTAAAAGCGGTGGTGCACGGGTCATTACCTATACGTTATTGGTAGCAGACGTAAACTCTGAGCTTATGCTTCTTACCATTTACGACAAATCGGAAAAAGAAAACATATCCGAACATGAGTTGTTAGAAATCTTAAAGGAGAACGGATTGGTATAATAAACTATCGACAGATGAGTTCACTAAAGGAAAAAACGGCAACGGGGCTGTTCTGGGCGGCCATGAACAACGGGATGATGCAACTGCTGAACGCACTGATAGGCATTTTCCTGGCACGGCTGTTGATGCCTGAAGACTATGGCTTGGTGGGTATGCTGGCGATATTCAGTGCCATTGCCACAACCATACAGGAAAGCGGTTTCACATCGGCACTCATCAATAAGAAGGACGCGGAGGCCAATGACTACAACTCGGTGTTTTGGTTCTCGATGATAATGGGCGTGGTGCTGTATGCCCTTTTGTTTGCGTGCGCGCCACTGATAGCCGAATTCTACAATCAGGAGAGGCTCATAGGCTTGTCGCGTGTATGCTTCCTCAGCATCCCTTTGTCGGCCATCGGCATTGTGCCTTCGGCTTATCTGAGCAAGAATCTTATTATAAAGGAGACGACGATACTGCGCACGGGGGTACTCGTGGTGTCGGGAGTAACGGGTATATGGATGGCAATGAACGGTATGGCTTATTGGAGTATAGCCGCTCAGCAGCTCGTCTATGTGGGTGCGCTCAGCGTGGGCAAGTACTTCCTGATGCCGTGGAGGCCGTCGCTGAAGATTGACTTCGGTCCGGTGAGGCGGATGTTCGGCTTCAGCAGCAAGATAATGATAACGAACATCGTGAGCCAGACGAGCAACAACATACTGACTATGATATTCGGACGATTGTTTCCGGTGCACGCCGTGGGCAATTTCTCACAGGCTTACAAATGGAATAATATGGCTTCATCACTCGTTTCGGGTACTATCTCGCAGGTGGCGCAGCCGGTTCTCGCGTCGGTCAACGACGAACGGGAACGTCAGTTGGCTGTATTGCGCAAGATGATACGCTTCACGGCGTTCCTTTCTTTCCCCGTAATGCTCGGACTGGCTATTATCTCGCGCGAATTTATCATCCTACTTATATCGGACAAGTGGGCCGAAAGCATCGTGATATTGCAGATTCTGTGCGTGGGCGGTGCGTTCCTGCCACTCTATCAGCCGTTGCAAAACCTCATGGTAAGCCGCGGAAGGTCGGACATCTTCATGTGGAGCAACATCGGACTGGTGGCCATACAGGTCGCAGTGATTCTCCTTTTGGCGCGTTATGGTTTCAATACCATGATTGCCGCCTACTCGCTGATGAACATTCTGTGGCTCGGAGTGCTGCAACAGCTCAACCGCCGCATCATCGGGCTGCGCCTTTCGCATTTCCTGAAGGACACGTTGCCCTTCCTCTTAGCTGCTCTTTTGTCGGCGGGCGTGGCATATTGGGCCGGAGAATTGGCTGAGAATATGATCGCAAGTATAGCTGTCAAGATTGTCGTTGCCGCCACCTTATATTATATAATAATGCGGTTGGCGGGCGCAGAGATACTGAAAGAGTGCGTGAATTACGCGAAGCGGAAAGTCTCCCTCAGTCCTTCAAGGGGGAAACAGCCTAATTAGCCTAATTGGTCTAATTGATCTAATTAGACTAATCAGCCTAATCCCCCCAAAAAACTCTCATTTCTTTAACCTGCGATTAAAATTAAATCAAATTTATTTTGTCCTTATCGCTTCTTGCACTACCTTTGCAACAAAATCGCAACTTAATGAAGTTTGTTAATATTTTAGTACACATATTGAATGCAGTGTTCCTGCCGATAAGAAGGAATGCGAAGTTCTTCTGCTTCATGTATGTACTCGGTATCGTGGCCGCTTGGGCCGTGCTGCCGGAAAACAACAAGGACAAATTCCCCGAAAGCACATACTATGAACTGTTTATCGAGCTGTATCTGGTATGCGCCCTACTCTCCGTAATACCGCATAAGATACGGCAGTGGGTGAGGTTCGTATGCGCTGCGGTGGTGTATGCCGTAACAATAACCGACGTTTTCTGCTTCGTTAAATTCCAAACGACCATCAACCCGACAATACTTCTGCTGATGGGCGAAACCAACAGCCGCGAGGCAGGCGAGTTCTTTAAGTCGTATCTCGGTGCGGATGTGCTGTTTTCGAGCGTCGGGCAGGTGCTGCTGCTGATATTGGCACACTTCCTTGCCACCGTCATTCCGCCGCTGACAAGACGCATTTCGAGGGAAAAGACTGACAAGGTGAAAGAGAAATTGCGGCTGAACTCGACACCCATGACTAAGATTGCGGGCTATTGGAAAAGCTATCACCGCTATGTAACGGCTGCGGCGGGGGCATTCGTGGTGTGGTTTTTGGTGTACAGTCTCGACTTTACGGCAGACAACAGGCGCGCAATGGCCGAGATGTTCTCGAAAGCGAACGTCGGACAGGTGGAACACGAGCTTACGAAGAAGGACTGTGCGAAGTTCTATCTGCCTACGCACAGATTGGCTTTCAGTTTGTTCTCTAACTCTCTTGCGGCGCAACAGATTAACAAGCTCATCGTGGCGAAGGATAACGTGAGCGTGGACAGTTGCTCGTTCCGCAGCCCTCACATTGTATTGATAATTGGAGAAAGCTACAACAAATATCATTCTCAGCTCTACGGATACGACAAACCAACTGCTCCGATGCAGGTGAAGCGCAGCAAACGCGGCCGGCTTGTGCCTTATACGGATGTCGTGGCACCGTGGAACCTCACCAGTTTCGTGTTCAAGAATATGTTTTCGACATACGTCCGCGGCATGAAAGGCGAATGGTGCGACTATCCCCTATTCCCCGAGATATTCCGAAAGGCGGGCTATCACGTTACGTTCATCACCAATCAGTTCCTGCCGAAGGCCAAAGAAGCTGTGTATGACTTCAGTGGCGGTTTCTTCTTGAACAACGAAGACCTGAGCAAAGCGCAGTTCGACACCCGCAACACCACGCTGCATAAGTTTGATGACGGCGTATTGACGGACTATGACGAGCTGAAGAAATACAACAAAGAGCATAATCTGACAATCTTTCATCTTATGGGTCAGCACGTGAGTTACAACACCCGCTACCCCAAAACGCACAGAAAATATTACGGAGACGATTATGACAGGCCCGACCTGACCGCACGCAACCGCGACATCCTGTCGCATTATGACAACGCGACGATATATAACGACTCGATTGTGGACTGCATTTTGAATAAATTCGAGGATGAGGAAGCTATTGTCGTGTATCTGTCTGACCACGGAGAGGAGTGTTTCAACGATGGTTTTCAGCACTATGGGCGCAATCACAGTGCGGAGATTACACCACGGTTGGCGCACCAGGAGTTCGATGTGCCGCTGTGGATATGGTGCTCTCACAAGTATGCCGTGAAGCATCCTGACATATTCAGCGAGGTGGTTGGGGCCAAAGACAGGCGCATGATGACCGACGCACTGCCGCATCTGCTGCTTTATCTGGCCGGAATAAGCTCGAAAGACTATCACGAGGAGTATAATATTCTGTCGCCGCGATATGACGAGATGCGTCCGAGAGTGATAAAGGGAAAGGTTGATTACGACAAATTGATGGAGGCAGAGAATGGGAAATAACACGAAAGGAAGCGGGTTGCTGAGCCGTGCGGAGTGCAACGCAATGCGCGGACTCGCCATAATTGGAATCTTCATGCACAACTATTGCCATTGGCTTGGGGACATAGTGCGCGAGAACGAATATCAGTTTTTCGCCAATAACGTCTACGGACTGAACCGCGCCATTGCTCATGCAGACAGTCTTCTGCCCGTGCATCTGTTCTCGTTCTTCGGCCATTACGGGGTGCCGGTGTTCCTTTTCCTCAGTGCCTATGGCCTTTATTGCAAATACGAGAGCCGTCCGGACGACACATCGGACACGGGATGCGTGTCGTTTATACGCGTTCACTTCCTCAAGCTCTTCAAGATGATGATTGTGGGCTTCGTTGCTTTCACGATGATTGATGCCATCACGCCCGGCTCCCACCACTACGCTGCATCGCATATCATCACCCAACTGCTCATGGTCAACAACTTCATGCCGTCGCCCGACAAGGTGATTTGGCCCGGGCCATACTGGTTTTTCGGCCTGATGCTGCAACTCTACATTGTTTACAGGCTTCTTTTCTACCGCCGCCACTGGGGAATTGTAGTGACGCTGATGGCCATTTGTTGGTTGGCGCAAGTGTTTTGCGCCCCCGAAGGCGACACCTTGAACTATATCCGTTATAGTTGCGTAGGCGGAATGCTGCCGTTCGGACTCGGACTTTTATATGCACGATTCGGCAAACAGCTCACTCCGGCGGCTCATTTGTTTGTCGGCGTGGTGTCGTTGGTACTCGTTTATCTTCTTTCCCAGTCGTATATGACGTGGTATTTTGTTCCTATTTTCATTATCACGCTCAACATATCACTAATCAAGACACTTCCTTGTTCGCTATTGGAGGGTATGGGCAGCATCTCGGCTGCGCTGTTCGTGTGCCATCCTATCACCCGAAAGATATTCATCCCGGTATCTCATCACGGCGATATCTACACGGGATTGCTGCTCTATATCATCGCATCCATCGCACTGGCGTGGCTTTTCCGCGAGCTGTTGAAGCGCGTACCAATAGGTAAATGAAGAATGATGAATGAAGATTGAAGAATCAAAAATGATGGAAAGGGGTAAAAGAAATGCTTTTGTGGGTATTGCCAGGACTCCCGAACTCCTGTCTTCCAACTACTAAAAATATATGATTCACAAGATAAAAGACATAGAACTGGCCGACATCAGCCGCTATCGTGGCGAGCTGATGGGCGTTGCCATGATTGCAATCATACTCTTCCACGTGAGTCTGCCGCGCTCGGATATGTTCTACGGACTGCGCCGTATGGGCAATATCGGTGTGGATATATTCCTGTTTTTAAGTGGAATGGGCCTTTGGTTCTCGTGGGTTAAGAATCAGTCGGTAAAGCGTTTCTTCACAAGAAGATACCTTCGGATTTATCCCACGTGGCTCGTTGTGGCCGGACTGTTCTATGGCTGCGACTTCTTCGGGACGCAACGATACAGCAAGGACGTTGTAGACTTGCTCGGCGATGTGCTAATCAACTGGGATTTCTGGCTCCACGACGAAGGAACGTTCTGGTATATCCCGGCAACGATGATGCTCTACATCTTCACTCCGGCCTATATGACCCTCATACGGCGAAATCCCGTCTACCGATGGATGCCAGCATTGATGATGGTCTGGTGCGTGGCGGTGCAGTGGGTGGCACCCATTCACAGCGCAGTAGGCCACATTGAAATCTTCTGGAGCCGCATTCCGATTTACCTGATAGGCATAAATATGGGCGAAGCCGTGCGCAACAAGACCATACTCCGAGGCTCGTCGATATGGCTGATAGCCCTTTTCTTCATCGCGTCGCTATCCACCTGCGTCTACCTTGAGCAGGTTTTGCACGGCCGTTTCCCGCTGTTCATCGAACGAATGGTCTATATTCCGCTTACGATAACGGGCATATTGCTCTTCTGCCGCCTGTTCGCCGTACTGCCGGAGAAGCTCAACAAGGGCCTTGCCTTCATCGGGACAATCAGTCTTGAGATATATCTGATACACGCACACTTCATACTCTGCCACATCGAGAAACTGAAATTAGGCTACTGGCCCACCTTTATTATATGCGTGGCTATAGCCTTCCCGATTGCATGGGTACTGGGCAAGATAATGAAAATGATAACCAATCCAATAGAAAAGCGACTGAAATGAAAGATATTCTGAAACTCATCCGTCCGCATCAGTGGATAAAAAACGGCTTCGTGTTGCTGCCTTTGTTCTTCGGCGGCGCGTTACTTAACGTCAGCTCCATCGTGGCGGCGCTCATCACGACACTCGCATTCAGCCTCGTGGCATCATCGATATACTGCTTCAACGATGTTATCGACGTGGAGGCTGACCGCCGTCATCCCGTGAAATGCAAGCGGCCGGTGGCTTCCGGGGCCATAAAGGAGTCTACGGCATACATCATCTGCATCCTGCTTCCCATACTCGCGAATCTCATCCTGTGCTTCCCGTTCGGCATTGCGTCATTGCAAGACTTCGCAATAGCCAACTATTGGGAGGTATCCTGCGTTCTGTCGCTCTACTGGATGCTGAACATCTGCTACTGCACCAAACTGAAACAATACGCCATCATCGATGTCTGCATCATCGCCTTCGGCTTCATCCTCCGCATACTTGCCGGCGGTTTAGCCACAAACATAGCCCTCAGTAAATGGATTGTGCTCATGACGTTCCTGCTGACACTCTTCCTTTCGTTCGCCAAACGGCGCGACGACGTGCTCCGCATGAACGAGACGGGCGAGGCTCCACGCAAGAACACCATCCACTACAATCTCACTTTCATCAACCAGGCAATAACAATAACGGCCTCGATGACGTTCGTCTGCTACATCATGTACACCGTTTCGCCCGACGTGATGGCCGGATTCGGAACGGAAAACCTATACCTCACAAGCATATTCGTGCTCATCGGACTACTCAGATACATACAGATTACCGTGGTGGAGAACAACAGCGGCGACCCGACAAAGGTCATAATACGCGACAGATTCACCCAAATAATCGTACTCCTGTGGGGCCTCACGTTCATGTTTCTTATCTACAAAAGGAATATTCTCGGCTGAGAAAGCATCTAAAAGAGCTATAAGATGAAAACGAAAGTATATGCCTTCGACTTCGACGGTACACTGACAACCAAAGACACGCTGCTCGAATTTATTAAGTTCGCACGCGGAGAGCGGTGCCTCTACACCACGCTGCTGCTATTCCTGCCGTTGCTTGTGCTGATGAAGCTGCGCCTTTATCCCAACTGGAAAGCCAAACAGCAAGTCTTTTCTTTTCTGTTTCGCAATATGGCCGAGGCCGATTTCAACGCTCTTTGCACCTCGTTCGCACACGAGAAAGCCCACCTGATGCGCCCGGAGGGCCTAAACGAGATTCGCAAGGCACTCGCCGAAAACTCCAAAGTGATGATTGTCAGCGCGAGCATAGACAACTGGGTGCGACCGTTCTTCGCCGAATTTGCCGACCGAATCATTGTGTCCTGCACACGCATAGAGGTGCGCAACGGATTCGTCACCGGCAAATTCCTCACCAAGAACTGCTACGGCGAAGAGAAGGTGAAGCGCATCCGCACCGCTTTCCCCTACCGAAAGACTTACCACCTCATCGCTTTCGGCGACAGCAAAGGCGACAGCCGGATGTTCGAATACGCCGACGAGAGCCACTACAAGCCATTCCGCAAAGGCCATACAGCCGATAAAAACAACGCCATCGCGGCACATATAACCGACGGCCAACGCCAGAAATTAGGCGAAATCATACGCTTCGGCATCGTCGGAGTGGCCGCCACAGCCATACAAGCAAGCGTCTACTGCCTGCTGGTTTCATATTTTCATTATACAATAGCCAACACAACGGGCTATATAGTGAGCTTCGTCTTCAACTATATAGCCTCCACCCGCTTCACGTTTCGTGTGGAATCTACCGCCAAACGTGGTGCGGGTTTTGTGTTTTCACATATCATCAATTATCTTTTGCAGACCGCCATACTGTCTGTCGCCATTTATTTCGGACTCGAAAAACGCCTCGCGCTCATTCCGATGTTCTGCATTTGCGTTCCCATAAATTTCATATTAGTAAGATACTTCCTTAAAAAGAGATGAAAGGTATTATCAGACTTTTCAAGATAAGGGCCGAAGAGAGAGTGCCCGCACTGGTGTTTATGCTTCTGTATGCAGCGCTCCACGCTCTTGTCATCTATTCTTATTACGACAAGCTCAGCGAGATTCGCTCCAGCTACAAATGGTTTTTCGTCAAGACTTTCCACATCTCGGGCTACGACCCGCTGACATATAACGTCGTAACCGACTGGGAGATGCGCTACAACGTGTTCCGCCATCCGCTGCTCGCACCTTTCATGTACGTGCCCAGCGTAATCAATCAGGGACTCATGGAGCTAACGGGCATCAACTGCGTGCAGTTCGTCGTGGCGCTCATCCTACTGCTCTTCACGGTCTATTCCTTCGTTTTCCTTTTCCGAATCTTCCGTGAAGTGCTCGAAATGGGCTACTCCGACTCGCTCATTCTCACCGCTCTGCACTACTCTTTCGCCTATGTCATCGTGGCATCCGTATGCCCCGACCATTTCGCCATGTCCATGTCGGTGCTCATCATGATGATTTACGTGAGCGGAATGCGCATGAAACGAGGCCGGCCGATAGGCAAGTTGCAGACCATCTGGATATTCCTGCTCACGGCAGGCATATCCCTCAACAACGGCATAAAGATATTCCTCGCCGCCCTTTTCGTCAACGGCCGGCGCTTCTTCCGCCCGCTTTATCTGCTGTTTGCCGTCATCCTGCCATCGCTCTTGATATGGGTGTTCCTGCAATGGGAATACAACACTTTCGTATATCCCGACTGGAAGGCCAACAAGGACATGAAGGCGAGAATAGAAAAGAAGGAGGAGGCGAAGATAATAAAGACGTATCTCGACACCGTCTCAATTGCCGACACAGCCCGGCAGAAGGCCGGAGCGCAGGCATTGATAGCCCAAAAGAAGGCGCAGAAGAAACGGGAACGCTCTCATTCGGCAGCCAACCGGCACACGGGCAAGCCCATCGAGGGCGGCGGTTTCTTGAAATGGACCGACATAACAACGTCGCGCACGGAGACGGCAGTACACAACCTCTTCGGCGAGTCAATCATCCTGCACCGAGGCCACCTGTTGGAAGACGTGCTGCGTAGCCGCCCCGTGATAGTGGAATACGGCTGTTGGCTCAACTATCTGGCAGAGTTCATCATCGTAGCCCTGTTCGCAGCAGGCGTATGGCTCGGCCGCCGCAACCGCTTTCTGTGGTTAGCGCTCTCCTATTTCGCCTTCGACATGGTCATACACATGGGCCTCGGCTTCGGAATAAACGAGATTTACATCATGAGTCCTCACTGGCTGTTCACCATCGCCATCGCCATCGGCTACGCCCTGCGCTCTTGCACGGGCCGGCTACACACGGGAATGAGGAGTCTGATACTGATACTCACGCTCTATATGTATATATATAATGTGGCGTTGCTGGCCGAATATCTGCTGTAGCCCCCCTCTAATCCCCCCAAGGGGGGGGAAGACTTATAAGGTTGAGGAATGAAATAAAAATAAAAGGAAAAACAATGTTCAAGATAAAGAAAGAAGAAAGACTCATCGCCATCATTGCGCTGATAGTGTTCGTAGCGTTCAATGCACTTGTGATATACAAGTATTCGCCGCTGTTCCTCAAGGGCGGCAACCTCGGTTTCTGGACGATTTTCTCCAAGAACTTCCGCATTTCGGGCTACGACTGCTGGTCGTATATCACGCTGTCCAACCTCCGTGTGCATTTCGAGACGACGCGCCATCCGCTTTTTCTCACCCTCCTCTATCCCATGTACTTGGCAAACCACTGGCTCATGCAGGCCACCGGCACCAACTTCGCCGTCTTCTTTATGATGGCGGTTGTCGTGTTCTGCGCCGTCTATTCGGCCATCTTCATGTATAGGATATTCCGCGAGGTACTCTCGCTCACCCGCCCCGATGCCACGCTGCTCACCGCCTTCTTCTTCTCTTTCGGCCATGTGCTCGTTACAACGATGGTGCCCGACCATTTCGTCATTTCCCTTTTCCTGCTCACCCTCACCCTCTACGCAGTGGGAATGCGCATGAAACAGAGTCGCGCGGTAAGCGAATGGGAGGCGATGCTGCTTGTTTTCCTCACCGCAGGCATAACCCTAACCAACGGTGCCAAGACCATTCTGGCCTGTCTTTTCAGCAACGGCCGCCGCGTGTTCTCGTTTCGCTTTATCCTCATTTCCTTCATCCTGCCCGCCGCCTTACTTGGCAGCATCTGGTATTGGCAGTACCGCACAGTGGAGATTCCGCAAAAGATAGAGATTGAGAATATGGCAAAGAAGCAGAAGAAGCAGGGCAAGGAAGAGAAAATGCGCAAATGGGCCGACTCGCGCAACAAATGGATGGCCGAACACAGCGGCAAACCAGTCAGCAAACTGCCCCTGCTGAGCATGACCGATGTTACCACGCCGCGCGACAAGACCATCGTTGAGAATTTCTTTGGCGAACCCATACAGCTCCATAAGTCCCACTTGCTTGAGGATATGTCGCACACGCGTCCCGTTTTCGTCAGCTACGACAACGCCCTGCCCTACGTTATCGAGGCTATTATCGTCCTGCTGTTTGTCATCGGAGTGTTATGTGGCTTGCGCAACAAGTTCCTGTTGATGTGCCTTTCGTGGTTTGCCGTCGATGTAATGCTCCATCTCGTTCTCGGTTTCGGCATCAACGAAGTCTATATAATGTCTGCCGACTGGATATTCATCATCCCCATCGCCATAGGCTGTCTTCTTTCCATACTTGCCCGCCGCCCCGCAACGCTGCTCCGCTATACCCTTTGCGCCCTCACCGTCTGGCTTTGGGCCTACAACGGTACGTTAATCGTAGGGTATTTGATTGGGTAGGAAATATTATTCACATTCTCAAAATCTTTACAATTTACGTCCTCAGAATTGCGTTTTTTCAAACGAGACTCTTCCTGCTCTCAAAAACGCGAAAATACGGCATTTTAGGCAATTTAGGGATAAGTCTTTGATAATCAGAGACTTGTCTCGATTTTTGACGAAAATAACCGTTTCAGAAGCTGTTTTTGGCCTCGTCAAATTGCAACGGAGGCTCCGTTAGACGCTAACGGAGGCACTTTTGCACTCCAACGGAGGCTCCGTTGCACTCCAAAACGGCCTAAAACGGACTCTAAAAGTGCCACTTTTGAAAGCTAACGAACGTTAAATCGGCCGTTTTTGCCATTTTTCCGTGTTTTTCCGAACATGAATTTTTGACGAAAATCGACCCGTTTTTTTCCTAACGGAGGCACTTTTGGAATTTTGAATTACAAATTTTGAATTTTGTGTTGGTATTTTTAAGGTCGAAAAAACGCCCAAAATGAGTAACGGGACCATTATTTAACGTTCGTTAGCACGAGAGAATCAATTTTTAATTGTAATAATTCTTTACTTAAAAAGAGGAGAAAGAAGAAAGATTTGTCTGAACTCCCGAACTCCCGTCTACTGTCTCCTTCCCCTAAACCTCACTTGCTTTCCCTCGAAAAACAAGTAAAAATATACACTATTATTTTGTCATTTGCATATAAATGCGTACATTTGCAGTCTGAAAATGTATATTTATTCACTAAATGAAGGCTAAGAACAACAGAATGGAAACCCTGAAGATGCTCATCTCGAGTCAAGAGTTGTGCTCTCAAGAGGAGGTTTTACAGGCATTATCAAAGGAGGGGTACAAGGTCACGCAGGCAACACTGAGCCGTGATTTGAAACAACTGAAGGTGGCAAAGGCCGCAAGCATGAACGGCAAATACGTGTATGTGCTGCCGAACGAGACGATGTATAAGCGCGTCACGTCGCCGAGAACTGCGCGGGAGATGTTGCTCACTTCGGGTTATCAATCGATAAACTTCTCGGGAAACATTGCTGTGATAAAGACACGGCCGGGATATGCGAGCAGCATCGCGTATAACATCGACTCGAACGACATTCCGGGCGTGATGGGAAGTATTGCCGGCGACGACACGATATTCGTTGTTCTGAAAGAAGGAATGGTTAAGGAGGAGGTTATAGACGGGCTGAGCCTCGTCATTCCCGACATAAATAAATAAGGTGAAGGGAACGGACCGGCCGGTTCGCAGAAACGGAAATAAACTATAAAAAGGAATAAATAGTAAGGTAAAAAAATGATTGACGACATCACGGTGATGGTGGCCGACGCTTCGCACGAGAAGTATGTAGACACCATTCTGACAACCATCGCAGAGGCTGCAAAGGTGCGCGGCACGGGTATAGCAAAGCGCACGCACGAGTATCTGACGACGAAGATGAAGGAGGCTAAGGCTGTGATAGCCCTGCAAGGCGACAAGTTTGCGGGCTTCAGCTACATCGAGACATGGGGAAACAAGCATTATGTTACGACATCGGGACTGATTGTGCATCCCGATTTCCGCGGCCGCGGCGTGGCAAAGCGCATAAAGGACATGACGTTCACGCTGGCGCGTGTGCGCTGGCCGCACGCCAAGATTTTCTCGCTGACGAGCGGTTCGGCGGTGATGAAGATGAACACGCAGTTGGGTTATCATCCCGTCACGTTCAATGACCTCACGGACGACGAGGCTTTCTGGCGCGGTTGCGAGGGCTGCATCAACGTGGATGTGCTGCATCGCACGAACCGCCGTTATTGCATCTGCACCGCAATGCTCTATGATCCGGAAGACCATCTGCCGGTGAAGTTGCCGGAAGAGGTGGTTAATAGAATCAAACGGATAGAGGATCCCGTGATAGAGAAATGATATTTCTTCTAACAAAGAAATCCTAAACAATACAGAATACGTAATAAATAAAATAAAAGAAATATTATGAACAAAGAAACAACAATACCCCCCACCGGAGGACAGGGGGGCCGCAAAAAGGTTGTCGTAGCTTTCAGTGGCGGACTCGACACGAGCTACAATGTAATGTATCTCACAAAGGAGATGGGATATGAGGTGTATGCGGCTTGCGCCAACACCGGAGGATTCAGCGAAGAGCAGTTGAAGAAGAACGAAGAGAACGCCTATAAGTTGGGCGCGGTGAAGTATGTTACGCTCGACGTTACTCAGGAATACTATGAGAAGTCGCTCAAGTATATGATATACGGCAACGTGATGCGCAACAACTGCTATCCTATCTCTGTGTCGTCGGAGCGTATTTTTCAGGCTATCGCCATTGCACGCTACGCCAACGAGATAGGCGCGGATGCCATCGCGCACGGCTCTACGGGTGCGGGCAACGACCAGATTCGGTTCGACATGACGTTCCTCGTGATGGCTCCGGGTGTGGAGATTATCACGCTGACGCGCGACCGTAACCTGACACGCAAGGAGGAGGTGGACTATCTGAACGCAAACGGGTACTTTGCCGACTTTACAAAGCTGAAATACTCCTACAATGTGGGCATTTGGGGAACGAGTATCTGCGGCGGCGAGCTGCTCGACCCGACACAGGGACTACCCGAGGAGGCTTATCTGAAGCACGTTACAGCCAAAGAAGAAGAGGCTGAGCTGAAGATTACGTTCGAGAAGGGCGAGATTGTTGCGGTGAACGGGGAGAAGTTCGACGACAAGATAAAGGCTATTCAGAAGATTGAAGAGATTGGTGCGTCGTATGCCATCGGCCGCGACTGCAACGTGGGCGACACGATTATCGGCATCAAAGGACGCGTAGGCTTCGAGGCCGCTGCGCCGAAACTGATTATAGAGGCTCACCGCCTGCTTGAGAAGTCAACGCTGAGCAAGTGGCAGCAGTACTGGAAGGATCAGGTAGCTAACTGGTATGGTATGTTCCTTCACGAGAGTCAGTACTTGGAACCGGTAATGCCCGACATCGAGGCAATGCTCACCAGTTCGCAGCGCAATGTGAACGGTACGGCTATCCTGAAGCTCCGTCCTTACGGTTTCGAGACTGTCGGCGTGGATTCTGACGACGACCTTACGAAATCAAAGCTCGGCGAGTATGGCGAGACTCAGACGGGCTGGACGGCCGACGAGGCTAAGGGCTTCATCAAGGTGTCGAGTACGGCTCTCCGTGTGTACTACGGTATGCATAAGGATAGGTAAAAGCCCCCCTCAATCCCCCCAAGGGGGGACGCTCCAACAGGATGAAGTAAGTGAAACTGCCTGTTACCGCGCCCGTCGTCCGCCTCCTCCGGGGGACTCTCCAACAGGGTGAAGTAAGTGATGTACCCACTGTTCTTCTTAGTAAAAACCCTCACAACAGAATGACGTAAATTATGGAACATTATTCTTATCATACGGCAAACCCTATGATATATGCAATGCTGAAAGAGTTTGCACGGCATAATAGGAAATTTGCGACACCGGCGGAAAGTATGTTGTGGAAGTATCTTAGGGGTAATGCTTTAGGAGTAGAGTTCAGACGGCAACATATTATCGGTGATTTTATAGCCGATTTCGCCTGTCTCGACGCTTTGCTTATTATAGAACTTGATGGGGGCTATCACCAACTACCGCAACAGCAATGTAGTGATGAGGAAAGAACCGCATGGTTTGAGGCACATGGCTATACTGTAATGAGGTTTGCAAATGAGGAGGTGACTGAAAATATCGGAGGCGTACTAAAAGTAATAAGAGAATATACAGAGGCAAGAAAAGATATAATAAATAAAGGAAAAATTAATAATGATAAATAACATAACAGACATACAGGCTGACAATGCCGGTTCCACCCTTGCGGCTTCCCCCCTTGGGGGGACGGAGGGGGGCTTGGTCCGTGTCGGTATATTAGGTGCAGCAGGCTATACAGGTGGCGAGCTTATCCGCTTGTTGATTAACCATCCTTCTGCGGAAATCGTCTTTGCAAACAGCGAAAGCAATGCGGGCAACCTCGTTTCGGACGTTCACGAGGGTTTGTATGGAGACACCGACCTTGTGTTTACGAACGAAATGCCGTTTGATAAGGTCGACGTTGTGTTCTTCTGCTTCGGACACGGTAAGAGCCGCCAGTTCCTTGCGGAACACGAAATACCGGCAAACGTGAAGATAATCGACCTTGCGCAGGACTTCCGCTTGGCCGAAGAGGGCAACGATTATGTCTACGGTCTGCCGGAAATCAACAAGGAACGCATCGCGAAAGCGCAGCACGTGGCTAATCCGGGCTGCTTTGCGACGTGCATACAACTCGGTTTGTTGCCGGCAGCGAAACTCGGACTGGTGAAAGGCGACATCGCCGTGAACGCCATAACGGGCAGCACGGGAGCAGGACAGAAGCCCGGAGCGACGACGCATTTCTCATGGCGCAACTGCAATATGAGCATTTACAAGGCGTTCAACCACCAGCACGTGCCGGAGATTCGCCAGAGCCTGACACAGGTGCAAGGCTCGTTGGATGCGGAGATTGACTTCATCCCCTATCGCGGCGACTTCGCACGTGGCATCTTCGCCACTGCGGTAGTGAAGACGGATGCGCCCATCGAGGACATCGTTGCTGCTTATAAAGACTTCTATAAGGACGCTGCCTTCACGCATTACAGCGACAAGGCGATAGACATGAAGCAGGCAGTGAACACGAACAAGGCTCTCGTCCACTGCGACAAGTTCGGCAACAAGCTGCTCATCACGTCTTGTATCGACAACCTTCTGAAAGGTGCGGTAGGACAAGCTGTGCAGAACATGAACATCATGTTCGGCATAAACGAAAGCGAAGGCCTGAGATTAAAGGCGAGTGCATTCTAAACGAAGAGTGAAGAACGAAGAGTGAAGAATCCAAATGCTTTATGGATAATTTCAGATACAAGAGGGAAAAGTCACCGTTACACATAAAAAGCTATGATTTTGCCATAAGGATAATAAATATGGTGAAGTACATAGATTGTACACCTAAGATTTACTCTCTTACCAATCAGATATTTAGGTCTGGTACTGCGATTGGAGCATTGGTTAGGGAAGCGGAGTTCGCACAAAGTCAGGCGGATTTTGTCAATAAGCTTCACGTTTCGCTCAAGGAATGCAATGAAACCTATTATTGGTTGACTCTCTTAAAGGACACGGGATTCATAAACGAACAGGAATACGACAGTATGGCTGACGACTGCAACGAATTGATCGCAATCTTAGTGTCATCGATATGTACAGCAAAAAAAAGAAACAATAAAACAAACGAAGTGAAGAACGAAGAAAAGGCTATATGATTCTTCACTCTTCGTTCTTCACTCTTCACTTTAGATTATGAACTTATATGACGTATATCCATTATTCGATGTAAATATTGTAAAAGGAAAAGAATGCAAGGTTTGGGACGAGAACGGAACGGAATATCTCGACCTTTACGGCGGCCATGCGGTGATAAGCATAGGCCATTGCCATCCGCATTATATCGAGAAAATAACCGAACAGGTCAACAAACTCGGCTTTTACAGCAACTCGGTGATTAACAAACTGCAAGTGGAACTGGCCGGACGACTCGGCAAAGCAAGCGGATATGAGGACTATCAGTTGTTCCTCATCAACTCAGGAGCGGAGGCAAACGAGAACGCCCTGAAACTGGCATCATTCACAAACGGACGCACACGCGTACTCGCTGCCGAGAAAGCATTCCACGGACGCACTTCGCTTGCCGTGGAAGTGACGAACAATCCGAAGATTATCGCACCGATAAACGCTAACGGTCACGTTACTTATCTGCCGCTGAACGACCTCAAGGCATGGGAGACGGAGCTTGCTAAAGGCGATGTCTGCGCTGTAATCCTCGAGTGTGTGCAGGGTGTCGGAGGCATTAAACTGGCCACACCGGAATTCGCGCAGGGCTTGCAAAAGGCTTGCAAGGAGCACGGAACGATACTTATATGCGACGAGATACAGTGCGGATACGGCCGTACCGGACGCTTCTTCGCCCACCAGTGGCTCGGCATCCGCCCCGACATGATTACCGTGGCAAAGGGTATCGGAAACGGATTCCCTATGGCCGGCGTACTCATCTCGCCCGACTTCAAACCCGTTTACGGTCAGTTGGGAACGACCTTCGGCGGCAACCACCTCGCCTGCACCGCTGCGTTGGCAGTGCTTGACGTGATGGAGAAGGACGGATTGGTAGAGAATGCCCATCTCGTGGGCGAATATCTGCTCGACCGTCTGCGTGAGTTGCAGAAGACGGAGAAGCATATCACTGACGTTCGCGGACGCGGTTTGATGATTGGCATCGACTTCGACATTCCTCAGAAGGACGTTCGCACGCCGCTCATATACGAGCAGCATTGCTTCACCGGTTGCACCGGCACTAACACGCTGCGTCTCCTCCCGCCTCTCTGTCTGTCGAAATCAGACGCCGACGACTTCATCGAAAGACTGAAAAAGGTGCTTGCCGAACTCTAATCAATACTGGTATTCAAATAGAGTAAACTAAAAAGGGGAAGCCGAAGCCTCCCCTTTTTTCATTGTTATTATATTTTGATATCGTCATTCCCTTATAATGCCGCGCGCAAGTCGTCCGCCATCTTGGCGTATTCCTCGTCGGTGAGGTAGACTTCCTGCGGATTCATTCGGAACACTCCGCCGAAATCTGGACCGCCAACATACTTAGGAATGAGGTGGAAGTGCAGATGCTCCAGCGTGTCGGAATATGCGCCGTAGTTTATTTTAGCTGGATTGAAGACCTTTTGCATGGCACGTGTAACTCTTGCCACATCACTCATGAAAGCGTTGCGGTCGTCATCGCTCAGGAGATTGAGGTCGTCCACATGGTCCTTATAGGCCACAAGACAACGCCCGTGATATGTTTGCTCCTTAAAGATGAACACTCGCGAAACGCTTAGTTTCGCCACTTCAATCATCAGATTATGCAGTGTCTCATTGTTCTGACAATAGAGACACTCTGCCGGATTACTTTTCATAATCGTAGTTTGTTTTAAGATTAATATTCGATAATGCCCTGTTTAGAGGGCATTACCATTTGATTTGAAATATATTCTTATTTTATTTTGCGGACAATCTTATTTACTTATCACCGTGCCGTGCTTACCGTCGATTGCTGACGCGAGGGTGATGATAACCCGGCCGACACCTGCATCGATGGCGGCGAAAGCGTTCTCGAGCTTCGGAATCATACCTCCGGCAACGGTTCCGTCGGCTTTATAACGCTCGAAATCGGCAGGAGTAATCATCGGAATGACGCTGTCGTCGTCATCGGGATTGGCGAGTACGCCCTTCTTCTCGAAGCTGTAGATGAGCGTCACGTCGTAGAACGGAGCGAGAGCCTTAGCTGTTTCACCCGCAATAGTGTCTGCATTGGTGTTCAGTATATTGCCGGAGCCATCGTGAGTGAGCGGAGCCATCACCGGAACGATGCCTGCCCCGATAAGCGTCTGCAGAGCCTTGCCGTCTGCACGCTCCACATCGCCAACGTAGCCAAAGTCTATCCCGTCCTTAATCGGACGCTTGCGGCTGCGCAGCACATCCATATCGGCACCCGTAAGCCCAAGCGCATTGACTCCGTTTGCCTGTAGACGTGCCACCACATTCTTGTTTACCAGTCCGCCATATACCATTGTTACCACCTCGAGCATATCGCGGTCGGTGATGCGCCGGCCGTTCACCATCTTGCTTTCTATGCCAAGTGATGCCGCCACCTTTGTGGCGCGACGGCCTCCGCCGTGTACCAATACTTTGTTACCTTCTATCGCAGCGAAGTCGTTCAGCAGTCGGGCGAGTTGTTCCTCGTCCTCAACTACGGCTCCGCCAACCTTTACAACTGTCAGTTTCTCCATGCCGTTTATTCTAAATAAGTATATCCATAAAGCCCCGAGCGGTAGTTGTTGAGGAACTCCTTGCCCTCTTCGAGGGATATCTTGCCAGACTTCACACTCTTCGTCACCCATATTTCGAGCTGCCGGACGAGCTTCTTGGGGTTGTACTGTACATAGTCCAAAACCTCTTCCACGGTCTCGCCATCGAAGATTTGGTCTATATGATAATGTCCGTCCTTAACGGATATGTGCACAGCGTTGGTGTCTCCAAAGAGATTGTGCATATCGCCGAGTATCTCCTGGTATGCTCCCACGAGGAAAACACCGAGATAATAAGGCTCGTTGCGCTTCAAAGTGTGTACAGGCAGCACGTGCGACAGGTGGCGGCAGGTTACGAAATTGGCAATCTTTCCGTCGGAGTCGCAGGTAATGTCCTGCAATGTGGCGTTACGTGTGGGACGTTCACCGAGCCTTTGGATGGGCAGGATGGGGAACAACTGGTCGATGGCCCAACTGTCGGGGAGCGACTGGAAGAGCGAGAAGTTGCAGAAATACTTGTCGGCCAAGAGTTTGTCGAGACCTTTCAGTTCCTCCGGCACGTGTTTCATCGACTTTGTCAGATGGTTTACCTCATGACAAACGCTCCAATACATACTCTCAATCTCGGCACGCGTCTTCAAGTCTACCAGCCCGTGGGAGAACATTTCGAGCGACTCTTCGCGTATCTGCTCCGCATCGTGCCAGTCTTCCAACATCGTGCGCGGGTTCAGATTGTCCCATATATCATATAGGTCTTTCACCAACTGATGGTCGGTTTCCTTTGCTTCGAACTCCTCCGGCATCTCTGGCAGCGACGCGGTTTCAAGCACATCGATTACTAATACCGAGTGATGGGCCGTGAGTGAGCGTCCGCTCTCCGTTATCAGGTTCGGATGGGCGATGCCGTTCTTGTTTGAAGCATCGACAAATGTGTAGATACAGTCGTTCACATATTCTTGCAACGAGTAGTTCACGGAACTTTCGCTGTTAGAGCTTCGCGTTCCGTCATAGTCCACTCCGAGTCCGCCTCCGCAGTCAACGAAGTCCACGTTGTAGCCCATCTTGTGCAGGTTTATATAGAACTGAGCCGCCTCGCGCAATGCCGTCTGGATGCGGCGTATCTTCGTTATCTGACTACCGATATGGAAATGAATCAGTCGCAGACAGTCGTGCAGCCCCTTTTCGTCAAGAAGTTTCAATGCTTCGAGCAACTCAGAGCTTGTAAGACCGAACTTCGACGCGTCGCCTCCGCTTTCTTCCCATTTACCGGAACCGCTTGATGCCAACTTGATTCTTATGCCGAGGTTCGGCTTCACATTGAGCTTCTTGGCCGCCTTAGCGATAATCTCCAGCTCGTTCAACTTCTCTATCACGATAAAGATGCGCTTACCCATCTTGTGGGCGAGCAGTGCCAGTTCAATATAGCTTTGGTCTTTGTAGCCGTTGCAGATGATTAGGGAGTCGCTTTGGCACTGGACGGCAATCACGGCGTGCAGTTCTGGTTTCGAGCCGGCTTCCAGTCCGAGGTTGAATTTGCGTCCGTGCGAGATAATTTCCTCCACCACCGGCTGCATCTGGTTTACCTTAATAGGATATATTATGAAGTTCTCGGCCTTGTAATCATATTCTTCCGAGGCTTTCATAAAGCAGCTTGCAGTCTTCTCGATACGATTGTCGAGGATGTCGGGAAAGCGCAACAGTACCGGCGGAGTAACATCACGCAGCGCGAGTTCATCCATCACGTCGCGCAAATCAATCTCCGTGTTGTCCTTGCATGGCGTTACATACACGTCGCCTTTGTCGTTAATGCCGAAGTAGGATGTTCCCCAACCGTTAATGTTGTAGAGTTCCTTTGAATCTTCAATAGTCCATTTTTTCATTTCTCTGAGTCTTATAGTGGATTGATTGGAGTTCTCTCAGCCATCAGCAGTGCCAGGAACTCATTTTTGTTTGGTGATGGCATAAGCACGTCTGAGCCATTTCCATCACGCCGTTTATTGGTTGTTATATTATAAATCGATTAATTCTCTCAGCCGTTCTATCGCCTCCCGTATTCTCGCATGGTTGTCGATAAGGCTCACGTCGAACGTTTTCTTCGCGCGATTATAATATTGTTCGCGCACGAGGAGCTGTTCCTTGATGAACTCGCGCACCTGTTCGGGAGTCTTGTTGAGCAGCAGCGGACGCACCGTCTTGCCCATCTTGAGATGCTCATGAAGCACTTCGGGCGACGCTTTCAGATAGATGGTCTCGCCTTGCATGTTCATATAGTCCATGTTATCGAAAAAACAAGGCGTGCCTCCGCCGCAACTCAGGATCACATTCTCGAACTCCGCCACCTCGTGCAGCATATTCCGCTCTATCGTCCGGAATCCCTCCTCGCCGCGTTCGTCGAAGATCTGCTTCACGGTTTTGTGCATCCGGTTCTCAATATACCAGTCGAGGTCGTAGAAAGGAAGCCCGGTTTCCGCTGCAAGAGCCTTGCCAATGGTGGTCTTTCCGGCTCCCATATAGCCTATCAGGATAATTCTGCGCATCGGCTTCTACTTTTTCTTCGGTGCGTTTACCAGTGCCATACACTCCTCGTAGGTCAGTTCGGCTGCACGTTCGTGCATCGCTTTCGGCATACGGTAGTTCTTTCCGTCGTATGCGATGTAAGGGCCGTAACGTCCGTTCATCACTTCCAGCTTCGCATCTTCCCCGAATGTCTTTATGTGACGTTGCTGTTCCTGCTTGCGTTTCTCCTCAATCAGGCCGATGGCGGTCTCCAGTGTGGTCTTTATCGGGTCTTCGCCCTTTGGCAGCGACACGTATTTCTTTTTATGCTGCACGTATGGACCGAAGCGGCCTGAGCCTATCACCACCGGCTCGCCTTCGTAGGTGCCTATTGTGCGTGGCAGCTTGAACAGCTCCATAGCCTCCTCAAGGGTAATGGACTCCATGCTCTTGTCCGACGGAATCTGTGCGAAGCGCGGTTTTTCTTTGTCGTTGGCCGTGCCAATCTGCACCACCGGACCGAAGCGGCCTATCTTCACCGACACCGGCTTGCCCGTTCCCGGCTCCTGACCGAGCTGGCGTTCGCCAGCCTTATGCTCCGAACGGGCGTTCAGGACCTTCTCCACCTCCGGCTCAAAGCCCTTGTAGAAGTGCTTCATCTCCTTTGTCCACTCAGCGTTTCCTTCGGCTATCTTATCAAATTCCCGCTCCACATTGGCCGTGAAATTATAGTCCATGACCTCGCTGAAGTTATCCATCAGGAAGTCGTTCACCACTATTCCTATGTCGGTAGGAATGAGCTTGCCCTTGTCGGCACCCACGAGTTCTTTCTTATCCGTGTGGGTCAGTTTCCCGCCCTTCAGCGAATCAACGGCGTATGTGCGCTCTTCACCTTTCCTCTCACCCTTCAGCACATACTCGCGCTGCTGTATCGTGGTGATTGTCGGGGCGTATGTAGACGGGCGGCCGATACCCAGCTCTTCAAGCTTATGCACGAGCGAAGCCTCGGTATATCTTGACGGACCTTGCGAGAAACGCTCTGTAGACACTATGGCGAGCCTCATCAGCTCGTCGCCCTCGTTCATCGTGGGCAGCAGGTTGCCTGCCGTCTCGTCCTGTCCGTTGTCCTCATCAGTCGACTCACGATATACTTTCAGGAATCCGTCGAACTTTATCACCTCGCCAGTAGCTATAAAGGCATGGTCTTTAGAGGAGAGTGAAGAAAGGATTGAAATCGTTACCGTTGTCTTTTCTATCTGTGCATCCGCCATTTGTGAGGCTGCCGTGCGCTTCCAAATCAGGTCATACAGGCGGCGTTCCTGCGCCGTGCCCTCTATATGCGTGTCGCTCATGTATGTCGGGCGGATGGCCTCGTGAGCCTCTTGAGCACCTTTCGACTTCGTGTGATACTGGCGCACCTTGCTGTATTCCTCGCCGTAGGCCTTCATTATCTCGGCCTTGCAGGCGTTGATGCAGAGCGACGACAGGTTCACGCTGTCGGTACGCATATACGTGATGCGTCCGCTTTCGTAAAGCCGCTGCGCCACCATCATCGTCTGGCTCACCGTGAAGCCGAGTTTGCGTGCTGCTTCCTGTTGAAGCGTAGACGTTGTGAAAGGCGGAGCAGGCGTGCGCTTCAGCGGTTTCTTAGTCACCGACGACACCTCAAAGCGTGCGTTCTTGCACTCCTCAAGGAATGCGAGAGCCTCATCGTGGGTCTTGAAACGGGTAGACAGTTCGGCTTTCACCTCCATCTTCTCGTCATCTGCACCCTGCAACGCAAACACTGCGTTCACCCTGTAATACGGTTCGCTCTTGAACTCCTGTATCTCGCGCTCGCGTTCAACGATAAGACGCACTGCCACGCTCTGCACGCGACCTGCCGAGAGCGACGGCTTCACCTTGCGCCAGAGCACCGGCGAGAGCTTGAAGCCCACAAGACGGTCGAGCACGCGGCGAGCCTGCTGCGCGTTTACGAGGTTCATGTCGATATGCCGAGGATTCTCTATAGCTTTCTTTATGGCCGGTTCGGTAATCTCATGGAACACGATACGGTTAGTATTCTTCTCATCCAGTCCCAGAACTTCGCAAAGGTGCCACGATATGGCTTCTCCCTCACGGTCCTCATCGGAAGCCAACCACACCTTCTTGGCGGCCTTCGCGCTCTTACGCAGTTCGCTTACGAGTCGTTTCTTGTCTTCCGGAATCTCATAATCGGGCACTAATGTATCTAAGTCTATGCTTATTTCCTTTTTCTTAAGGTCGCGTATATGACCGTAGCTCGACAGTACTTTATAGTCTTTACCGAGGAATTTCTCAATCGTCTTTGCCTTTGCAGGACTCTCTACGATAACTAAGTTCTCTTGCATATCTACAATCTATTTCTATTTTGGGCAACAAAATTAGAACAAAAAAACCGCATATACATTATTATATATATGCTTTTTTCTTTTTTTAACTTACCGGCGACATAACAAGCATGGCTATATCATAAAAACATTGTTTTATCGACGATGCCGATTCGTTTACACATAGGCAGCAAATGGATTTATATTCTTTGCATTCCTGCATGGTCTTTCCGGCACGAAGAGCATAAACCCGTCGTGGACCAACAGTTTTAGCAAGCAACTTTTTGCCGTATTGTTTTGCATTTTCAAGACAAATATCTACCTTTGTGGGGTATTAGACAGATAAGAAGATACACAAACAGGAAAAATAACAATAAAATGAAAATCTCAGTTATAGGCGCAGGAGCGATGGGCGGGTCTACCGTTGAGGGACTGCTGAAGTGCGACGCTATCACGGCAGGAGACATTACAGTCGCTGATCCTTGCGCGGAAGTATTGGATAAGTTCGCCGTCCAGGGGGTGAGCGTGACTACAGACAACAGCGCGGCAGCTATGGATGCCGACACGATTATGGTATTCGTAAAGCCGTGGCTGGTGGAATCGGTGCTCAAAGGCATTAAGGATGCGATGGACTATAAGCGCCAAAAGCTCGTGGTGGTGGCTGCGGGAGTGTCATCGGAACAGATAAAGACGTGGATGGACAAGGGCGACGGCCAAACGCTGACGCTGTTTCTCGTAATCCCGAACATCGCCATCGCACAGAAAGCGTCGATGACTTTCATCGTGCCCGTGGATGCTTCTGAGAGCGATACGAACACTATAAAGGCTCTTTTTGAGGAACTTGGCGGCGCGCTGATAGTAGAAGAGCGTCTGCTCGCAGCCGGTACCACATTGGCTTCGTGCGGTATCGCCTACGCCATGAGATATATACGCGCATCGGTAGAGGGCGGCGTGGAGCTTGGTTTCAAGGCTAAGGACGCTGAGAAAATCGTGCTTCAGACCGTGAAGGGGGCTGTGGAGCTGCTTCAGGCTACCGGCCAGCATCCCGAGGCGGCCATCGACCTGGTAACGACTCCGGGCGGCGTTACCATCAAAGGGCTTAACGAGATGGAACACGCGGGATTCACGAGTGCGGTTATACGTGGACTGAAAGCAGGGGTAAAGTAGTATGTAGTATAAGGAGTAAGAATAAAGGAGTAAGTAATATGGAAGAAGCAATAAAGCAAATCGGAGAACGTCTTAAGGGCTTGCGCGACATCATGGAGGTGTCTGTCAAAGATATGGCAGAACTCTGTGGCATAACGGAAGACCAGTATGAGCAGATGGAAAACGGCGAAGGCGAGGTGTCGGTGAGCAACCTTCAGAAGATTGCGAAGAAGTATGAGGTGCCTCTCGACGTGCTGATGTTTGGCGAGGAGCCGCACATGAGTGCCTATTTCCTGACGCGTCGCGGACAGGGTATGAGCGTGGAACGCCGCAAGGCATACAAGTATCTAAGTCTGGCAAGCGGTTTCAGAGGCCGCAAGGCCGACCCGTTCATCGTCACCGTGGAGCCAAAACCGGAAGGAACGCCGCATGAGACGAACACGCATCCGGGTCAAGAGTTCAACATGGTGCTTGAAGGCAGTATGGAACTGACTATCGGAAAGAAGGTTCTCACACTGAACGAGGGCGACAGCATCTACTTCGACTCGACACAGCCGCACGGTATGCGTGCCCTGAACAACGAGACTGTAAAGTTCCTTGCCATTATATTCTAAAAGTGAAGGGTGAAGAACGAAGAGTGAAGAATCCATTAGCGAAAACAGTAGCGACTTGTTAACTTGTCAACTCGCTAACTTAAAACTTGCCAACTAAAAAAATGATAGAAAGATTTCTTAAAAAGACGACATTTACGTCGGTCGAAGACTACAATAAGAACTTGGAATTTATCGTTCCGGAGAACTTTAACTTTGCGTATGACGTGATGGACGAGTGGGCTAAGGAACAGCCCGAGAAGCTCGCCATGCTGTGGACACACGAAAACGGAGACGAGATTCGTTTCACCTTCCGTGACATCAAGGAGCAGACCGACCGCACGGCGGCGTATTTCAAAAGTCTCGGCATAGGCAAGGGCGACCCAGTGATGCTCATCCTGAAGCGTCATTATCAGTGGTGGCTGGCCATGCTCGGACTGCATAAGCTCGGTGCGATAGCCATTCCGGCAACGCACATGCTTACGAAGCACGACATCGAATATCGCAATCAGCGCGCCGGAGTGAAGGCTATCGTATGCGCAAACGACGAGTATATCGTATCGCAGATAAAGGCGGCGATGCCCGAGAGTCCTACGGTGAAGGCATTGGTGACTGTCGGCGGCGAGGCACCGGAGGGTTTCCATTCATGGGACAAGGAGTGGAAAGACGCACCGGACTTCGTCCGTCCGGAACACGTCAACACCAATGACGACACGATGCTGATATATTTTACGAGCGGAACAAGCGGCTCGCCGAAGATGGTGGCGCACGATTATCTCTACGCTTTGGGCCATCTCACGACGGGAGTGTTCTGGCATAACCTCGCAGAAGACAGCATCCATCTGACCGTTGCAGACACGGGATGGGGCAAGGCCGTGTGGGGCAAGTTCTACGGACAGTGGTTTGCGGGCGCGGTGGTGTTCGTCTACGACCACGAGAAGTTTGCCGCCGACAAGTTGTTGCGCCAGATTGAGAAGTACAGAATAACCTCGTTCTGCGCTCCTCCTACCATTTACAGGTTCATGATACGCGAGGATTTGTCACAGTACGACCTCTCGTCGCTGCGCTATTGCTGCACGGCGGGCGAGGCTCTGAACCCTGCCGTCTTCGACAAATTCCATGAAGCAACGGGCATAATGCTTATGGAGGGCTTCGGACAGACCGAGACCACCATGACACTTGGCACCATGCCGTGGATGAAACCTAAGCCAGGCTCGATGGGAATGCCTAACGCTCAGTATGACATCGATATCTTGAAGCCGGACGGAACGCCTTGCGAGGACGGAGAAAAGGGCGAGATTGTAGTTCGCGTAAAGGGTACGTCGAGCAGCGAAAAGCCTATCGGACTGTTCAAATACTACTATCGCGACGAGGAGCTTACGGCCAAAGCATGGCACGACGGCTACTACCATACGGGCGATGTGGCATGGCGCGACGAGGACGGATACTATTGGTTCGAGGGCCGTATAGATGATGTGATAAAGAGTAGTGGCTACCGCATCGGCCCGTTCGAGGTGGAGAGTGCTCTCATGACGCACCCGGCCGTAGTGGAATGTGCCATCACCGGCGTACCCGACGACATCCGCGGAATGGTCGTGAAGGCTACTATCGTGCTCGGAAAGGAATGGAAAGACAAGGCGGGCGATGCTCTGATAAAGGAACTCCAGAACCACGTGAAGCGCGAGACAGCGCCGTATAAGTACCCGCGCATCATCGAGTTTGTCGACGAACTGCCGAAGACGATAAGCGGAAAGATACGCCGTGTGGAAATAAGAGAAAAGGACAAGAAGTGAAAAGAATAGTTATAAAGGTGGGCAGCAACGTGCTGACTCGCAACGACGGCACGCTCGACGTAACACGTATGTCGGCACTTGTGGATCAGATTGCTTGGCTCCGCAGGAACTCATACGAGGTGATTCTCGTATCGTCGGGAGCTATGGCGTGCGGCAGAAGTGAAGTAAACGCGGTGAAGAAGTTAGACTCCGTGGAGCAGAGACAGTTGTTCTCGGCCGTCGGACAGGTGAAGTTGATAAACCTGTATTATGACCTTTTCCGCGAATACGGCATACACGTGGGGCAGATTCTCACCATGAAGGAGAGCTTCGCCACTCGCCACGAGTACCTGAACCAGCGTGCGTGTATGTCTGTGATGCTCGAAAACGGAATACTGCCGATAGTCAACGAGAACGACACCGTGAGCGTTACAGAACTTATGTTCACCGATAACGACGAGCTGTCGGGCCTCATCGCCTCGATGATGGATGCCTCAACGCTTGTCATCCTCAGCAATATCGACGGCATATACAACGGCTCTCCGAATACGCCGGGGGCTAAAGTGATTGAGCAGGTGGAGCCGGACAAGGACATAAGCGAGTATATTCAGACTGAGAAAAGTGGTTTCGGACGTGGCGGAATGATAACGAAATACGGCATAGCGCGCAAGGTTGCGGATGAAGGGATAAGGGTTATCATCGCAAACGGCAAGACCAACGACATCCTGATAAGCCTCGCCAAGCAGCCGGAGAAGACCCTTCACACTGAGTTCCTGCCTAATCCGACACCTACATCGAACGTGAAGAAATGGATTGCGCATAGCGAGAGCTTCGCCAAAGGTGTTGTCCGCGTCAACGAGAAGGCTGCCGAAGTACTCCAAAGCAATGCAGCCAAGAGTCTGCTCCTTGTGGGTGTAACGGCCATCGAGGGCGAATTCGAGGAGGGAGACATCGTGAACATCATCGACAACAAGGGCAACCGAGTCGCCATAGGACGCACTTCCTACTCGTCAGACGACGCCCGTGCCAACATCGGGCAGCACGACATAAAGCCGCTCGTACATTATGATTACTTGGCCCCCTCCAACTCCCCCAAGGGGGAGAGGACCAACTGATGAGGGAAAAGTAATAATGATTTGAATTGACGATTGATGGTTCTTAAAACAGCTGTCTCTTATACACATCTCCGAGCCCACGAGACGCGTAGTAATCTCG
>ERZ1027188.80-NODE-80-length-40885-cov-6.502082_pt1 | contig 40885 bp, 38 predicted proteins | sample MGYA00519273_ERZ1027188 | MGnify/ENA primary metagenome ERZ1027188 (study PRJEB26926, sample SAMN06164623) | human gut metagenome | biome: ENVO:00009003; feature: ENVO:2100002; material: ENVO:00002003 | host: Homo sapiens | place: USA | collected 2012 ... | reverse complement strand
TTACTACGCGTCTCGTGGGCTCGGAGATGTGTATAAGAGACAGCGATCCAAGAGCGCCAAATCGGTGCGCGCCCGCATCGGCAATATCCGCAGCTTCCTCCGGGAGGATATGACCCTGCCCGCATTCTGGGACTACCTTCGCACGGCGCTTGCACAGGGTGCGTTTCAGGAGACGACCCTGATGGAGGAGGAATTGCGGGAGGTACAGCGCCTGCGGGATGAGAAATACGCCACATGGGACTGGAATTACGGCAAATCCCCGGCGTATGATATGGTGAACCACCGCCGCTTTGCCGGCGGTACGCTGGAGGTACACATGAACGTGCGAAACGGCGTGATCCGGGAGATCGCCTTCTCCGGGGATTTCCTGTCCCGCCGGGAGCTGGCAACGGTGACGGAGGCGCTGTGCGGCTGCGCCGTGGAGCCGGAAAGCATTGACCGCGTGCTGCACCAATTCCCGCTGGAGGAGTACTTCGGTACCGTCACGGCGGAGGAGGTGCGGGACACCGTCTGCAACAGAGGCGGCGTGGAATGAGCATTCGGGTAACGCTAAGCGCAAATGCCGGCGTGGTTATCGAGACCGGCGGTATCCGTATCTGGGTGGATGCGCTGCATGATGTGCAAGTACCGGGTTTTTCGACCCTGCGCGCCCAGCGCCTCCGACAGCTGTGGACAGCAGAGGCGTTTCAATCGCCGGATGCCATCGTATACACCCACTGTCACCCCGACCACTATTCGCAGCAGCTCACAACGGAGGCGCACCTCCGTTGGCCGAAGGCACGTCTGATTCTGCCGCAGAAGGAGTTCGCAGAGCAGGAACTGGTGTCTGGCGATGCATATACAGCGGTGGTAGAAGGTGCTGTACTGCACTTTTACCGCCTGCCCCATGAGAGCCAGCACTATACCGCCGATGTGTCCCACTACGGACTGACCATCACCCACGGGACAGAGGCGATCCTGCTGCCGGGAGACTGCGCCGTGGCGTCGCCGGCACTATTGCCGTTGATAGCCAGACAGCACTTTCGCCTTGCGCTGCTGAATTTTCCGTGGATCACCCTGCGGAAGGGCCGGGAATTTATCGAGCAGCATATACGCGCCGACCATATCATCGTCGACCATCTTCCCTTTGCGGAGGACGACACGGAGCATTTCCGCGCTGCGGCGGTGTCCGAAGCGGAGCGGCTGCACGCATATTCTGGACGATTTCCTGCAAGCGGCCACCATCCCGTGAGGAGAGCGGGGCTGCTCCGCGGCAGCCTGCTGCGCTGGACATGTATGAAATAAGAATCCCCCTCCGGCTCATATGCCGGAGGGGGATTTTCGCCGTTAAAGGGAAAATAAGGGAAAACTGAAATTTTGAGCATAAGAAAAACCTCGTAACCGGCATGGTTACGAGGTTTTCATCTGGAGGTGACACCCGGATTTGAATCGCCGCAGGGCAATTTTGCGTCGTGTTGACCGATGCCGGGAAGTGTTGGAAATACAGGGTTTGCAGAAAATCATGTTGTCAAATGCTGCCGGACTGTATCATTGGATTTTGAAGTTATAAGGCTAAAAATAAGGCTAAATTTTGTGGCCGCGCGGAATGTACCTGTGCCTTTAGCTCAGAAAACGCGGTGGACGGATGACTCACCCTTACCGAAAAGCCGTGGATGCTTTTGCGTTATACCCATTCATACCGAGGAAGAACCTCCGATCCCTTGTGCTACAAGGAATTGGAGGTTCTTCTTGTGATAGTGCGTTTTAGTATATGCCGGGATGTTTTGCACAGATGTCGGAAAGCCGAGCAAAACACTTGCTGACAGAGACGGTTTTCTTCAAATTGAATGATTTTTCAACGTATGCTAAAATATCTGTAACCTTTCTGCGTTTTTTGCGAGTAGATAGATGATGGATATTTCCCTTAAAGGAAAGGAGCAAGGTATGAAGGATGATAGAATAGTCGATCTTTATTGGATAAGGTCGGAAGACGCCATTACCGAGACATCAATCAAATATGGGAAATATTGTTACGGCATTGCCTACAACATTCTCGCGGATGCAGAGGATGCAGAGGAGAGTGTCAACGATACATACTTTGACGCATGGAATACTATGCCTCCGTACCGCCCGTCCGCGTTATCTGCGTTTTTGGGAAAACTGACCCGCCGCATCTCTATCGACCGGTGGAGAAAGCGCAGCGCGGCAAAGCGAGGCGGTGAGCTCGCCGCTGCTTTGGACGAGCTAAACGAATGCGTTCCCTCCCATGAAAACGTTGAACAGGATGTCCTTGCCGCTGATCTGGAAAAGAGGATCAACACATTTGTCAACGATCTACCCACCGCAGAGCGGCGTGTGTTTCTCTGCCGGTACTGGTATCTGGATTCTATTTCCGCGATATGCGAGCAGTTTGGCTATTCTCAAAGTAAAGTAAAGGTCATGCTTCATCGGACTCGTAAGGCGCTGCATACTTGTCTGGTAAGTGAGGAGTATGTGTTATGAACAGCAGTCAACTGATAGATGCCATCGGCGCGGTGAATGATGCCGCTGTATTGGACGCAAAAGCTTTTCACTATAGGGGAGATGCTGCTGCGAGACCGCGATTCAGAAAAATGACAGTTGGTGTTGCCGCTGTGCTGGCCGTCCTTCTGTGCATTGTCGCCGTCGCCTTTGCCGTGGATCAGGAGTTCCGTGCAGCAGTCCTGTCCTTCTTTCATATCTCCGCAGAGGATCATGTGGAACGCGTTCCGGTAGAGGATCAACCCCTCACAGGCGATGACGCGGCTGGGAAAAATATCACCGTCACAAGAGTGCGTGTTCCCAACAACGGTCACGCCGCAAATGGGTTATTTGCGATCTGCTCCGATGAGATCGAGTACAAACAAGGGAGTCACTACGATTTGTATAAGCAGGAGGGCGGTGAGCTGGTCAAACTCGAGCTGCAAAGCACCCGCAGAGACTTTTCGTACAACGGAACGGCTTACGGTGTATATCTGGAGTGGGCGGAGGATAAAGAGGGGCGCTGTGCTCTCGGCTATGTGGAGCTTCCCGACAGCGTGACGGGTCAATATGCGGTGCTGCAATTTGTACCCGGCACGGGCGAAAAGCTACTCCTGCTTCTGGATGGTAAATATCCCGTTATCATCGACCTGTATGAGGATGGCGTGCAGGAGCTGATTCCCGCCGCAGTAATGGATGAACTGCCGTTCCTCAAAGCTGTTCATATAACGCGTGATGGTAAATACCTCCTTTTGAATGCAGGAAGGTATTACTGTGCAGCGATCGGTACGGAACCGCTCACCTGCCTTGATGAACTGTGCGGTGCGGAACTGACTGGGTGCAGCTACATCGGTGAAGGCATCTTTTTCTGCCATTCGCTGACCGGCGGCGCGGTGGATGAGGCAGACCTTGCGGCGTATGTACGTGGAGAGACACCCGCATCGCCGATAGACTTCGGCATGATTACAACGTGGAACGTTGACGTCCAGCGGCAGGCGGCCGGCGTCGTTGGCAGCACGGCGGCCACGGCGTTCACAAACCCTGATGCCCTCTGGCATGGCACCGAACGAACGGAGCCATTTTCACCCGGACTGGTATATGTGCCGCACGATGAAGGTGCATATATGCTGGAGGTGGACGGAGAACGCCATATCTATGTCGTTGATCTGCGAAGCGGAGAGCGGAATATGATAGAGGGAGCTTTGTGGCCCGATGTAGATTGGCCATATGCGGAACTTGTGGGCAGCCCGGAGGGCGATAAGCTTGCACTTATCCAGCGGGACGCTACCAATGGCAGCCTGTGCCACCTGTCCGTCATAGATTTCAAAAAGATGCGGCTCTTCGCAATAGAACGCGATACGAAAGAAGTCGGAAATGAGCATTATGCGGACTGGTTTGATAACGACACCATCATGGTGGACAACAATGTAACCGATGAGACGGGGCACAACACCGGCGACAGTTGGTATTATCTATACAGGATCTATTAGTGGATAGAAAGGAGGGTGTAGAGTAGAATCGCCTATGTTGATGCTGCGAATGGGGCGGTAGTCAATTATGACTATTGATTTGGGTGTTATGAACCGGGAGATTTAGTTGCCCTGAGAGTTTGGCACTGAAAGGAAAATAGCACGGTTTGATTTCAAAAGAATAAAAGCACAGGCGCGGGTCAACCGCGCCTGTGCTTTTATAATAACAGATTTGCTGTATATTCATTGTGAGCAATACTGTTTTAGTGGTTTAATGGTATCCGGGCAACGGGAAATGATGTTGTCAACACTTACGTACATATATGCATACAAGTGTTGACAGCTACAATATATTGTGGTATATAAGAATTATCATTGTTCTTTGTGCACCATTTGCAGGTCTGTAATCTGCATCGCACACGTTGTTAAGCTTGTACTTGAGGAGCACCATGCTCCCGTCTGAGATTAGGGCCATTGCGCCCTTGTATTTCAATGACTATGCTGCGGGAAATTTTTCTCGCGGCATTTTCCACCTGTACGCCGCCCTGCCGCTGTGCTATGATGTGCCTGTACTTAAGGCATCAAGCATTTAGGTCGGAGCAGAGCAGGCACGGGTGGAAAGCATTATCAACAGCTTTTCGCTCTGATTAAGAACCCGAAGTATGTCAAAATGACCCCTCCGGAAAAACCGGGCGGTCATCAGAATTGAACAATACTGCAAACGCAGGAAGGATCGTATGAAGCCGAAACGGCAGGAAGATTCTTCCTGCGTTTTTGCTTACCGTTTTTGTCGCGGCACTTGCCATCGCCGCGATACCGCAGGAAAAGAAAACGCGCCGAAATCAATTCGGCGCAGATCAGGAAAAAATCTTTGTAAAAGCCGTCAGGACGATACGGCAGGAAAATCGTCAAGGGAGAGGCAAGCTCCCGCCCTGTATGCCGCAGTCAGAGTGCGGCGCCGGCCATACGGGGTATCGTATATTCTCAGATCCGCTACCGGGCGGATCACAGGACACCAGCGGAGCCTTCCGCAGCCGAGTTCAGCGGCCTGGTGTCCGCCACCGCTCCATAGGAGCAGGGCACATTTGCCCCATGTGGCAGCGTACTGACCTGGCACAAGTAAAGAGAGACAGCCATACAAGCAAGCCGCGAAAAGCACGCAGCACCAAGGCTTTCCGCCTGCGGCAGTCTATCATTTCTGCGGAGATACGCCGGAAACGGCTCTCCTTGCCAACGGGTGAAGTGCGTCCATCTGAACACGACTACGATTACAAGGAGATTTTTTGATATGACCACAAAAGGCATTTACCACACCCTCGTTACCCAGTTGGACAAGCTGGCGCGGCACAACCGACAGGGCAGCTTCCGCACGAAGGATCGCTACTACGAGGCGGTCAAGCGGTTCTGCGCTTACCTTGCTGCCCACTACCATCTGCAAAAGCTGGAGAACATCAGCGGCAAGCATCTGGTGAGATATGTCCTCTATTTGCAGGCGCAGGGCAAGTCCGCCAGCACCGTCAAGACCGACCTCTCCGCCATTCGCTTCTTCCATGACAAGATGTCTCATCCACGTTATACGCTGCCAAGTAATGAAGAGCTGGGCATTGCGCTGGAGCGCCGCCGCTTCGGGCAGCAAGATCGTACATGGACGAACCCGGAGTTCGGCAAGCTGATCGGCCGCGCCATGGCGGAGGAGAGGGAGGACTACATTCTCGCCCTGTATCTGGCTCGCTACGCCGGCCTGCGTATCCACGAGTGCTTCCGCATGGACACCGCCGCGGCGGAGCGTGCGCTGCGGGAAAACGCCCTCACCGTGAAAGGCAAGGGCGGCAAGGTGCGTATCGTCCCCATCGAGGACGACCGTATCATCATGATGCTGCAACGGCTGCTGGACAAAACCGAACGCGGCCACAAGCTGCTGGTGCCGGACGGTATTCCCACCGACCGGGTCATCAACGGCATGCAGCAGTTCATCCTCCGCCACCGTGACGCCATCTGCGACCCCACCGCACCGGACAGGCGCATTACCTTCCATGGACTGCGACATACCTACGCCGCTGAAAAGTATACATCTCTCGTCGATGGCGGCATGACGCCGTTGGACGCCCATTTCACCGTATCCCGGCTGTTGGGACATGAGCGGCCTGATGTGACAAACATCTATTTGGCATCCGTGAAGGGAGGGACTACCCGTGGAGAATAAGTACCGCGACCTGCATGAGTTGCCCGTGACACTGCGGGTGGAGGATTTGATGCCCATTCTCGGCATTGGCCGCAACACCGCCTATGAGCTGATCCGCAGCGGACAGATACGGAGTGTCCGTATCGGTAGGCAGATACGCATTCCGAGAGAGGCTTTGCTGGAGTTCCTGCGGAAGTAAACCTTTTCGTCGCGGAAATAAAACTTGCACAACAGCCGCGCGGGATATATCATGGAGGTGGTACATTCCGCGCGGCGGAAAGGAGCGTATATGCCGCGTACAAAAACAGGAAAAGGAGCCGGCGGCGCCGGTTCTATCAGAAAAATCACAACAACAAGGAACGGAAAGACCTATACCTACTGGCAGGGCCGCTACACAGAGGGTTTTGACCCCGGCACAGGCAAGCAGATCCAGCGCAGCATCACCGGAAAGACGCAGAAGGAAGTGGCGCAGAAGCTGAAGCAGGTAACGCTGGATATCGACAACGGTGTGTATCATGCGCCGTGCAAGCTGACATTGGCACAATGGCTGGAGATATGGTCAAAGACCTACTTGGGCGGCGTGAAGCCAAGAACGGCACACATCTATAAATCCGATATCAGGCTGCACATTCTGCCAGCGTTGGGTGCGGTGCGGTTGGAGGCATTGAACGTACCGATGATACAGGCCTTTTACAACGCGATGGGAGAGCCGTCCGAGCAGAATCCGGAAGGTCTTTCCGCGAAAACGGTGAAGAATGTCCACGGCGTTCTCCACAAAGCGCTTCAACAAGCGGTGCTGATCGGCTATCTGCGATACAACCCTGCCGATGCCTGCATCCTGCCGCGGATAGAGCGCAAGAAGATCAAACCCTTTGATGACGCGCAGATCACCGCATTTCTGACCGCTATACAGGGAAACCGCTTTGAAACACTGTTTGTCCTGACGCTGTTCACCGGTATGCGGGAGGGCGAGGTATTGGGATTGACGTGGGACTGCATCAACTTTCATACAGGTATCATCTCTGTGGAAAAGCAAATGCAGCTGCATCAAGACAAGGGGAGCAAGGGCTATGAGCTTGTTTCTCCGAAGAATGGCCGAAGCCGTACCATCGCCGTGGCACAGACTGTCCTTGCCCGGTTGCAGCAGCAGCGCCGATGGCAAATGCAGCAGAAGCTTCTGTTGGGCAGTGACTGGCAAAATCCGGAGGGTCTGGTCTTTACCAACGAGTTCGGGACGCACCTGACAAAGCCGACAGTCTATCGTGAGTACAAGCGCATTGTTGCGGCCATCGGTTGTCCCAATGCCCGTTTCCACGACCTGCGTCACTCCTACGCAGTCGCCGCGATCCGCGCCGGAGACGACATCAAGACCGTGCAGGGCAATCTGGGTCACGCCACAGCGGCCTTTACGCTGGACGTATACGGCCATGTGACTGACCAGATGAAGCGCGAAAGTGCCGACCGCATGGAGCGTTTTATCCGTACAGTTTCCGCCGGTTGACCCAATAAGGCTAAAAATAAGGCTAAAACCTGTTTTTGGGCATAAAAAAGCTCCCGAAACACAGGCGTTTCGAGAGCTTTGGTTGGAGGTGACACCCGGATTTGAATTGCTCGAGATATGTATTGCCATGGCGCATTTGTTACGATTCGGGTGCTTAATATGCGGAATACAGCCACTTCTGGTGCTTACCTGTGTTATTGCTTCTGGGACGCTTTTTCTCCTTCAAGGGAAAAAATAAGGGAAAACTTTTCCTGAAAATTTGATAGCGAAATCATGTGCTCCTGCCCGTGGATTTGCAACTGTTTTATTCCGCATTGTCAGCGTTTTGCGCAATTATAAAGTGAATTACCTAACATTGTTATAATCAGGCGTGAGCTGCGCACGGCGGGATATGCCGACAAGCGTAAATCTTATCTCACGCCAGAAGGAGGTAATTCATTATGATACCCTATATTTGCTATAACGATTTGGAAGAGTTCTACACACTGAAAAGCGTTTGCAATCTGCTGAAAATGGATAAAGAAACCTTGAAGCAGAGTTGCAAAAAATACGACATCAACCCGCAGCGCAATGAGATCGGCGACTGGGGATTGAGCCGCTATGACCTGCGCCGTCTGCATAATTTTTTATACAAGGAGGGCAGACCTGGCTCTAATGGAAAGGATGACGATCCGTGGGCATGACAGAGCTTTTGACAGTAGCGGAAACCGCCGCGCTGCTGAAAACCACGAAGCAGCAGGTAAGGAAGATGATCGCACAACAGCTGATACCTGCGCTGAAGATCGGAAGAGAATGGAGGGTGAGCAAAGAGTACTTAAATGAGTTCTTGAAGGCCAACATGAACTGACTTTTTCATCACTGTGACACTCCCTGTCCACGCAATGTGCTATAATAGTTTTTACCACAACGGACAAGGAGGGCATATGATGACGAAGGATTTTCTGTTACGGCTGACGGAGGAGCATTACGGCGCGGGGGCGTTCCCCGTCTACGGACGACTGCTGGAGGAGCAGCGGCTGACGCGGGGCGGGCCGCTGCTGCCCATGTGGCATTGCACCGCAGCGCTGCGGCGGGCGTTCGGGGAGGACAGCGTGCTGGTGCTGGGCTGCACCAACGACTCGCTGCTGGCACACCTGCTGGGCGCGACGCCGGTGAACCCGCTGTCGCCCCACTACCATTGCCCCAGCTGCCACCGCCTGAGCTTCGATGCTCACGCGGATGACGGCTGGGATCTGCCCGACCTTGCCTGCCCCGAATGCGGCGCACCGATGGCGGCGGACGGTCATAACCTGCGAAGCCGGTCGCTGATCGGCGAAAGCGTTGTGTCCCTGCAAGTGCCGCAGGAGCGGTTCGCGCCGGTGTGCGCGTGGCTGCGGGACTACTGGGCGCAGCGGGACTGCCAGACCGATACCGAGCCGTACAGCGATGCGGAGGTCATGGGGCTGCGGCTCACGCTGCCAGAGGGCGTACAGGGTATGTTCGAGGTGCGCGTTCTGTACCCCACCGACCGGCTCGATCCGCTGCCGTCCGATGTGCCGCCGCTGCACACGGCGTACCGGCGTATCAAGGGCATGGGGCTGCGGTTGGCCTCTGACGCATGGACGAGTGCGGAGAGGGACGCTGTGGAGCGTGGGCGCATGGCGTTTGAGGATGTCCTCACGTTCCGGGAGGATGTGTACGAGCTACTGCGGCAGCATACGCCGCCCAAGCAGCGCAGGGAGAACGGCTTGCCGTGGGCAATCTCGGAGGACGTGCGGAAGGGTAAGTACGCCGCGCAGGGGATGCCCAAGCTGATCGAGAACTACCTGCGCAAGCAGCTGCGCGTCCCGGCGCACTACATTGAGAGCATGAAGCACATCCGCTATCTGCCGCGCAAGGGAGATTGCGTGGGGAGGATGATGTTCGAGGGGGAGAGATGAATAGAGGGACAAAGGGAGGGAGCTTGAAGCTCCCTCCCTTTGTAGAGTTTGGCGTTTTAATATCGTCCGCTTTCTGCGACCCTGCTTTTCTACAACATCTTTGTCGTTTCAGATAGATTTGCCCCAATTGCTGTATCTTCACTGGCCTCAAGGGGTGCACCAATAGGTTCGCCACCGACCATCGTAAGGAGCGAAACTGCAGAATCGTTATCGGATGCATACATTCTTTGCTTAGTACAATCTAATCCGCGACAGCCTTGCAGGATATTGATTACCTTCACCTCGCGTCGTTTGTTAAAAGGTTTTGCGTAATAGTGATCAAATGTATTGAACAGGTTCATATCTGCTCGTGCTGTTGTGCAGTTAATAAAATTACAATCCGATACTTCTGTAACGATCCCGCACGGCTTTCCAATTATGCTGCTTCTTACAAGGTAACATGACATGCAGTCAGCATTTCGAAAAGTGCACATAGATATAATGTTTGGAAAATCTTTCTTTGAGGCAGTACGCGAAAGATTAAGCATAGAATCGCTTCGCCTATTTTTTTGGGTTTCAAAGAATGATTCTTTATGTAGCACATTCATGTTGGCATGCCAATCATTAAAATCACATGAAGTGACAGAGATGTTGCTCCCGCAATTGGCCATAACTATATGGTTCCAGCATTTGTTAAACTGACATGCACGGATTTCCAACTTTTTTTCTCCTCCTTTATGTAGAATATGGGAGCATTCATCAAATCGACAATCTTCAATCTTCCCGCCGCCCATGCCTGTGCACAAAAAGCTTCCAGCGACAGGAACACACTCTATAAATGTAGATCTTTCGGCCTTTAAATCATAAAAAATAATGCCAGCGTTTATATTTTCAAACCCGCAATGTTTTATTGAAAGCGTCTCTGCCTCTATTAGGTTTGGCACCGCACTTTCTGAATACACGCCCTGTATGTGGCATTTCAATAATTCTATACCGGTTTCCTCGAATATGGGATCATATTTAATCCCGGCTATGGAGCTAGGCAAATCACCTAATCCTATTTGGCAGGTATCAAATAGGCCACTTCCGTGAGGGAAAGATGGCCTTAAAAAGCCACTTCCCGGCTTAATAATTCGACAAGTCTTAAACAGCGAAGATTGCGCTCGCACATAGTAGCAACAGTTTATAAACTTGCATTTTGTGAAAGTTACTACTGCACTTGACATCGACGCATCAATAAACGGATGCGTATCACAACCATGGCACACTACGGTGCAACACTGCATTGACAGACTGCCAGTTTTTTCAACCTTAATCTCATCAGCGCCGGCAGATTCATTGTAGTGAATTTCACAGTTTTCAAATCGTAATTCGCCCTCACAAAGAATTCGTGCACCCATGTGTACAATCGCATTTCGATATACCTGAACTTGCCCCTCGGAGATGTGCACAATACTGTCAATGGTTATTTCTTGAGCTTCAGGGACAGTAGCGTTGGAATCAATAGTAGGTTCATCCGATGACACCTCGAGGAATTCAGGAGCATCTCCACTCCATTCCCATTCTATCGATGCTGAATTGTATTTTGTGCAGAAGTATGTCCGCCCATAAGTGTTTAATTCTCGCTGAACAGTTTCCTGAATTTCTCGGCGCTTTGCAGGTCCAAGGTTCAATTCGTCGAGATAAATCTTCAAGTTGTTTGGAATCCCATCTTCGCATGTTTCACCGCTTATTACGACGTGTTGTTCTAAGATGCAGCGGTATAAAACATCGGGCTTTTCCACACAGCGCAACTGTTCTTTCGTCAATCTCCCGCTCGCCTTTTCCAAGCCATCAGCAACAGCCCTATTGTATTCCTGAAATACAGCCTCATTCTCCTCAGATAATTCGCAATCTCCATCTGCATAGACCTGTAGCAGTAGGTATAATACCCGTTGGTCCGCTTCATCCAGCTTTTTGACATTCTCCTGCTCCTCTAAACGAAGATAGCATCTGTCATATAATTTTTGTATACTGCTTTGCGTTTGGCATATACTCTCCATGACATCTGCAAGTACGCTACTGCATTCGTTGCAGTTATTAACATACATCTGCATAAAAATTGTCTGGAGATTAGCCAAATTTCGAATGTCCTTCAATATGAGCTTCTTGTCACCGCGGTAGAAGGTTAGCGCATTGAACAGCGTTTTATACCATGGGCGATTTTTCAGTGCGTCAACAGATGCAGCAGAATCTCGAAATATTTCCTCTGCTGCAGATCTCAAATCAGCATCATTAATTGATAGGCTGCCCTTTATAGCAATAGATAGTGTATCTGTATTCATATCAATATTACTCCCCTAATACTTCATTTTTTCGAGTTTTTCCGATCTTCTACGCATCTCCGCTTGCGTGATGCGCATAGCCGGTGTAACAATTTTTGCCGCCCTCGCATCTGCCGTCGCTGCCGCCGTGGTGGCAATCGCCGCCGTGGTAGCCATCAATTCTGCCTGCATAGATTCGTAATAGTAACTAATGAGAATAACGCTTATTCCAATGGTGATACCGGACAACGCATGAGATATCTCATCACCAAATGGTACGTCTTTCAAGTACGCTCGAAGAGCTTCTCCCAAAAGTGCCGTAAGGCATACGGTCATCGTTGTCAACAAAATATCTGCAACAGCTTTTTCGCGTTCTGCCTGAGATAACTCCTTACTGTTTAAGACTTTTATTGCACGGATCACTGCATAAATTGCCTCACGCAGCAGCATAACAACGCTTTTTGCTGTTGTTACAAAAGTGTTGATTAAAAAAGTAAGGAGATTCGATACAAATCCAGAAAAAAAGCCGGTCCCAAATGCATCTAAAACTTTGTCCCACTTGCCAATCACTCGTTTTCTTGTATTTTCCAGTGCGATCCTTAACCTGCTAACAGCTTCAGGAAGTGTTAGTTCTTTATTTTTATAACAGCGCATAAGGTCGGAAACGCACATCATGGCTTCATCGTTGAATTCTATCAAAACAATAGCGAGAGCTTCTCGTGCCCCCAGTGTAAAGCCTTCTTTCACGCCGGTTTTTGCCACTTCAACACTTTGTTTTTTGAATGCAGCTTCAGACTGTTTTCGGCGAATCATTTCTCTCGCCGCATCATCCAGCGCAATGGCCTGTTCTGTATTGATACCAAAATACTCTGCATTGGTCTTTCCATCTTTTCGAGTTTTAGATAACCATTCGCGCAGAGGCATATCCCCTTTTGACTGGTTGGCAGCGCTTTCCAGCATCGTAAGATTTTTTTCGTTATATGCCAGCTTTACACGATCTTGTTCAGACATGAATAGAAAGTTTTGCGGCATAGACTCAATTTCACCAACCGACACAATATGTTCTAATTGAGCCCGGCCATCACGCGGCAATGCGCCCCCGGTATAACCGCTATATATGCTTTCATTCTTCTTGAGTATTTCTTTCCGTATTAGCCTCTGTTGCCCAGCATATTTCCCGCGGTCTGCCTCTGCAGAATACGGCGTGCTCCACTCCTTATAGCGCTCTGCGTCGGTTTCGGTAGCAGTAATTCCATTTGTGAAATTATGAAGGGTCGTTACATTCCCACCAGTCTGATCCTCAAACGCGGAAAGTCCGAAAGCTGATAGGATCGTCCTTGTAACAATAGCATTGCATTCTCTCACCACGCCTGTTAATGTTGGAATTGCGTCACCAGCAGCGTAGTCATGCATCTCTGCCAAGATTTCTTCTCTACTCTTTTGATTTATATCCATAACTGCCCTCCTTACGATTTATGCTCTCTCCACATACTCCCCTTGACTCTTCAGCCACATATCAATGCCCTTGCCGAACACCTCTGCCGAGATGAGCCAGCCGTCGGCGTCCTCGGAGAGTACCTGCGCCGTGGGGAGCCGGTCCAGCACCGCCTCCAGCGACGGGCCGGTATAGCGGAAGCGGATGTGCTCCAGCCGCCCGCCGTACATAAACTGGACGCGCTTGCGGAACTCGCCCTCCTCGAACCGCTTGGCATACGGCACGCGGAAGTGCTCGTTCAGCACCTTCACCGACCGGATGCGGTCGATGCGGTAGATGGTCGGGAACAGGTCGTCGGGGTTGTCGAAGTCCGTCTTGTCCTCCAAAAACGCCGTCAGATAGAAGTAATACTCGGAGAACATGATGCCCACCGGCTGCACCCGGCGCTGCACCAGCTTCGGCTCCTTCATGCGTTCGTACCCGATCTCAATGACCTGCTGATTGCGGATGGCCTGCCCCAGCTCCCACAGGCTGCCCAGCACGCTCTGGCCGTGGTGGGGCGGAATGTAGTGCAGCTTCTCGTTGGCCACCAGCTCCCGCACGGCCTTCTGGCTCTCCTGCGGCACGGCGCAGTCGATGAGCTTGTCCAGTATGCCGCCCATGTCCCTGGCGGGCAGGGAGCGGCTCTCCAACAAAATCTTGCACACCGCTAAAATCTCGCTGTTGGTCAGCCCCCGCGGGTTGCCGGACACCATGCGGTAGCCCCGCTGCTTGCCGTCGTAGATGACCTCCCGCTCCAGGTGGCGCTCGGCGAGAAAACAGCGCAAGTCCTCCACGTCGCGCTGAATGCTCCGCTGCGTGACGTGAAATTCCTGCGCCAGATCTGCTTTTTTCAGGGTGCGTCCCTGCTCCAAGCGGGTGTATATCTCCAACAGACGCGCCGATTTCAGCTCGGATCGCTGTTCCATATTTCCTCCGTTTCTCATGCACCGCCAAACACATATTTATATCTACTAAATATAATACTATGTCCATTGGCTCATGTCAATTATTGTCTTTTTTCGCTACCATAGAGGCGGGAGATGATGCACATGAAAGAGGTCTATGCGGACAAATATCGTCAGATCGGGCTGAAGATCGCCTACTACCGCAAGCTGCGGGGTCTGACGCAGGAGCAGTTGGCCGAGAAGCTGGAGCTGAGTCCAGCCTTCATCGGCCATGTGGAAGCACCTAATATCAACAAAGCGGTGTCGCTGGACACGCTGTTTGATATTGCCGTCGCTCTGGACGTGCCACCATACAAATTCCTGACCTTCGACGAGTAACGTTTTTATTCGACCACAGTATACCACGGAATACGCACGGTGTCAGCAGATTTTGCCAAATTATCCGCCGCTATATCACGAAATATATGGCAATTTCCATAAAATGGTACAGGAGTGCTGCTCACTCATCCTCGTCATCGTCTTCGTCGGGGTATCGCGCCGCGATCTCGCACAGACCGTCCAACAGTCGCTTTGCAGCAGTCTTGTACAGCGAGTAACCAATCAAGCGCACCCAGCGGCCATCCTTGAATTTGATTTGCAGCGTACTTTCGTTGTCCTTGGGCTTCGGCAGGATGATCTCGGTATTCGCCACATCGCAGTAGCGGAAGCGCCCTGGTTTTTCCAGAAACTCCTTGTAGTACACGCCGTCCACGGTGAACAGGTAGCCCTCCTTGCCAGCTTTGATAAGGCCGGTGTCCAGAAATCCAACGATGTCGAAGCTGTATATCCCCGGCACAAAATACTTGCGGATATTCTTCATCTGCAAGTTGCTGATGGCCTGTATCTGCATCGTACCGGAGTCCACCAGCTGGCCATCATAGAAGCGGTCGAACCGTGCCCGCATCTCCTCACATTTATCCATAAATTTACCCTCCTTGTCGTTTCTGCTGTTGAGTATACCGCAGAGGGCGGACAATCTATGTCACTCTGCCGAAATTTATAAAAACTCCGCCGGTGCAGCTGCATCAGCGGAGTTTTTTCACGTTTTTTGCAAAAGGGACAGTGCCTGTCCAGCCTGACCGCTATACTGCGGGTATCAAGATACGGAGAGGAGCTTTTTCCATGGAAACTGTTTTGGCGATTTTGTACAGCATCGTGGGCTACTGGGCGGTGAACCGTACCATCTATGCTCACTATATTATGGTGGGCGACATTGGCAGCATCATCCTGCGCAAGTGGATGGTGGGGCTTATCGCCGGGCCAATCTGCATCCCGTGGGCCATCATCAAGCTGGTGGCGGCGAACAAAAACGCTTGAGAGAGGAGAGACGAATATGAAACGTTGGATAGCCGGGATTTTGGCCTTGTTGATGGCAGTTGTATTTACCGCCTGCGGCAATTCAGGTGCAGAGAAGCCCAACACAAAAGAACCCGCCGACATTGCGCAGGATATTGCAACAGCGGAGGTGCTGGGCGACACGCTGGCCACAGCCTATGAGAACGGGCTGCCTATGGCAGAGGACTGGCTGGATTTGTACTTTATGGGGTCATCTGATCCGGGGCCAGAACGCCGTACCGAGATCGAAGAGCAGTATCCCACCAATGAGGAACTGCTGTACGGCATCAGTGCGGCCGATGCGGATGCCGCAGGCTGGTACGATATATGGTATGCCGTGCATTTCCATCTGTGGTACGCTGGCAGCAGAGGTTATGAAGAATACGATGATTACGGCAACTACATAGGTGACGGGCAAGCCAATTACGGCAATCATTCAGGCAGTGAAACAATCAGCGAATCCCGCGTACAGAAGATCAATGAAGTGACGGTCACGCAGATGGCCACCCAGTGGAAGAACGAGAACAACTATTCACGACCCGTCAGCTCGAAGATCACCACCGTAAATGTTCGGATATTTCTGGCAGATTACCGTTACAGTGGCAGCGTTGTCACCGCTACTACCGAGGTGGAGTATTGGATCGGCGGCGGCAGCCCGACCGGCTCTGTGTACGCTACCGTAGTCATTGACCTGTACACCGGCGATGTACTATCAGCGTCAATCGGGTGAAGGTCGTTTTCCGATTTTCTCCACCCTCCAAATATATACTATACCTATGAAGGCCTCTGGGTAATTCCCAGAGGCCAATTTTATATTTTGGAGGACTTTTGTTATGACCGAACTCCGCACCTGCGCCCACTGCGGTACTGCCGAAGGAGAGCTTACCGAGTTCAACGGCAGGCTCTACTGCCCCGACTGTTTGGACGACCTGACCCTTGTCTGCACCGACTGCGGCAGTCGTTTCCTACGCACCCACAACCGTAGTGAGAACGATGACTTCCCCATCTGCCCCGAATGCTATGACCGGGACTACACCCGCTGCGTCCGCTGCGGGTGCATCATCGACACCGACCACTGCTGGTATCCGCTGGACAACGACGATCCCTACTGTGCCGATTGCTGCTCTACCATCGAGAACAGCCCCATCCACGACTACTACTTCAAGCCCTACCCCATCTTCTACGGCGACGGCCCACGCTACTTCGGCGTGGAACTGGAGATCGATGACGGTGGTGAATGTGACAGCAGCGCGGAGGCACTGATGGACATCGCCAACCAGTCAAAAACGCTGGCCTACTGCAAGCACGACGGCTCATTGGATGACGGCTTCGAGATCGTCACCCACCCCATGTCGCTGGACTGCCAGCTGCATGAGATGCCCTGGGCGGAGGTGCTGGATAAAGCCATTGGCATGGGCTACCTGTCCCACCAAGCGGGCACCTGCGGGCTGCACGTCCATGTATCCCGCAAGGCCTTCGGGGACACTTTGGACGCGCAGGACAACGCCATTGCCCGTGTGCTGTTCTTCGTAGAGTGCCATTGGGCGGAGCTGCTGCGCTTCTCCCGCCGGACACAACGACAGCTGGAGCAGTGGGCAGCCCGCTACGGCTACCGTGACCAGCCTCACGAAATGCTGGAACACGTCAAAAAAGGCCACGGCAGCCGCTATACATGCGTCAACCTCACCAACGCGGACACCATTGAATTTCGTATGTTCCGGGGTACGTTGAAACTGAATACGCTTATCGCCACATTGCAGATGGTGGATCACATCTGCGATGCGGCGATTTTTATGTCCGATGACGAGCTGCACGATCTGTCCTGGAGCAGCTTCGTCAGCGCCATCAAGGAGCCGGAGCTGGTGCAGTACCTGAAGGAGCGCAATCTCTACATCAATGAGCCTGTGGAAGCGGAGGGGGAAGTCTGATGTGCTGCTTATTTGGAATTTATGACTACGGCCATAGCCTGACCGTCGCACAGAAGAAGCGTCTTGTCTCCGCGTTGGCCATTGCCAGTGAGGACAGAGGGACGGATGCCACCGGTATTGCCTATAACCACAACGGACACCTGACGGTCTACAAGCGCCCCTATCCCGCACACCTGATGCGGTTCAAGCTGCCCGATGATGCTGCCTGCATTATGGGGCATACGCGCATGACCACCCAGGGAAACGAGAAGCATAACTACAACAATCACCCCTTCGAGGGCGCAGCGGGTATTCCCTTTGCGCTGGCGCACAACGGTGTGCTATATAACGATCTGGCACTCCGCAAGGACAAGAACCTGCCCCGTACCCGAATCGAGACAGACAGCTATGTGGCCGTGCAGTTACTGGCGCAGCAGGGCGAGCTGAGCTTCCGGAGCATCCGCAGTGCCGTAGAACCCCTCAGAGGCACGCTGACGCTGTCTGTTTTGGACAGTAGGGACAATCTCTACATCATCAAGGGCAACAATCCGTTGGAACTGTATCACTTCCCGCGCATGGGTTTGTATGTCTACGCCAGCACGGAGCAGATACTCAAGAAGGGACTGAAAAAGGGCATGCCGCGCATGGAACAGCCCTTTGAGGTGATGATCCGGGAGGGGGATATATTGCGGATAGACCGGCAGGGGCAGTGCGCCGTTGAGCGTTTTGATACCCGCAACCTGTGGGACGGCATGACGCGCTTCAGCTGGCCGTATTGGGACGTGTACGCCGGGCAGGACGAGTATATCAACGATCTGAAATCCGTGGCGTCCGCCTACGGCTACACGCCTCACGACATAGACGTGTTCCTTAGCTACGGCCTTTGCCCGGAGGAGATAGAGGAGATCATGTGCTGCGGGGAGGTATAAAAAATGCGAGTAGTAATGGTAGAAGTTGGGAGGAAAGCCTGTGAAATGGAATTGGAAGATAGCCTTGCAAGTATGCAGCGTGCTGTTGGCGGTCTTATTCAAGTTGTGTACGAACCCGGAGGACGAGACGCAGCCCTGATCTGCAACGATGAGGGCAAGCTGCTGGGACTGCCGCTGAACCGCGCCCTGCGGGATGAGAACGGAGAAATTTATGATGCCATCGCGGGGACATTCTTCATCTGCGGCGCACCGGCAGACAGCGAGAACTTCACATCCCTGACGGACGAGCAGATTGACTATTGGCTCAGACGTCTTGCCAAGCCGGAATTCTTCGTCAACGTCAACGGTCAGATCATCTGCGTCCCGGTGGAAGATCCGGGGGCGTAAAAGCAGAACATTACCCCGGTAGGGCGATATGCCCTACCGGGGCAGTGTTTTCGCGTTCTTTTAGTCTCTTTTGGGCGTGGGGAAGCTTCGTATTCGCCATCAGCTTCCCTCACAACTACAGAAAAAGTTGCCCCGTATACTCACAAGAACAACATGCAGTCTGACCCGCTTAACAAGCACCTTGTGCTTAATACGGGCCATCCTTTTTCTGTTCTTGTTCGGTCAGCTGGGAAAAATTACTTCAAAGGGTACAAACTCTATAAAATGTGAATAGAGATTTTACCCCTGAAGAAATTGTACATCAAAACCAAATTTTGTGTTGAAGAGCGCTTTTGCCGCACGTTTCAGGATATCCCGTGCGTCATCGTTCAGCACCTGGCGTATGGCGTGCTCAGTTAAAAGCGCCTTTAGCTCTGCCTGTATACTCTCTTGACCGATATGCTTATTCACATATTGCTTGCAGAAGTTGACAATACCATATTCTCGACATAAAGCCCCCCATGCAAGTTTGCTTGAAGAAATATAACAGAGCTTCGCGGCGTCGGCAATTATCAGTGTATCGGTACTCCAAGCCCGCTGATATTGGGACAATTCTGCTTTCCATTTTGCCCGGTTTTGCTTAATACGTTTGGCTATCTCATCCACCGCAGAGGGATGATCTTTGAGAAATTCAGCATATCCGCCCCTTGTGTGGAGTGGTGAAGCACTTTGGTAACTATATAGTCGTTCCGGTTGGGTTGGAAGGCAGGAGTTAATAGCTCCGCTGATTAAAAGCTGCAGACGGATCAATGGAAAGCTGTTCGGCCTCATGCGGCCGTTGGTATCCAATATCTTATGCCAAAGGGTGGCTTCCTCAGATGAGCTGACTCTGTTCCCAAAAACGGAGATAAACAGCTCCCAGCTTTTTTTACATTGTGCACTGCAGACATCTAAAACCGTGATGGCTTCCTCCAAGAGCCGCATTCCCTTGATTCGCAGGCGAATGTCAGATTTGCGGGTGCTGTTATACCCCAACGTTGACAGCATTACTTCAAGCTGCTCGCAAGAAAGACCGTCTTTGAGAACTTCGGTAAATCTCGGCATAGCCAAAATGCAGATCAACCAAAAGGGCTGTTTACGAACATTCTGATTCCGCAGCAAGATTTCAAAATCACTTGACGTGATAGCTGCATCGGAGCCGCGCAACTCCTTCAAATAGTCGGTTGCTGCATTATAGAGACTATCTGAATTGTGACCGCGTATATCGCAAGCACCTGTTGAAGAAAAATCCAGTTGGTTTTCGCCGCACAAAAGCCACGACGCAATGTTGCCAGGTGACATAGCAGTTGTCTCGGATAAAGCGGCTCTCCACAATGCATTCATCTGCTCGGAGAGAGACTTGTCTTCTTCGAATTGCACATATTCCCATGCGCGGTAGCCACGCTGGAAATGGGCACTGGCATCACGGTAACCATTGTACATATTAAGCAGCTTCATATATCGCGGGACGATCTCAGTGACAAATATTTCCGCGTCTTCTTCACGTAAAGCGTCAAGAAAGAATGCGTCGAATGGATATCTGCTTTCAGAGAACACCGACTTGATCGCGGAGAGATACGGCGTTTGTGTTTCAGCGTCCGAGGCTTCAGCTTGAGTCACTCTGCTTTCGGCGTACAAAACGGATCGGTCGTAACTGGAATATTCCAGATAAAACCTCAGTTCCTCCAGTGCCTCGGAGAGAGACCCTGCTTTATGCTGCACGGAGCGGGCTGTGGCCGCATCATGAAAAAAGTCCAGCATTTGTTTGTATCTGTCCCGTAATCTTTCATCGGATATTCCAGATACTGCACACTGCCTGATAATGGCATAGTAATTTGCATCACTGGCCTCGCCCTTGAGCCGCTTTGTCATTCCTGCTAACACCTTCCGGACATCCGCATAGCTTTTGTAGTTTTGCAAGTAGTCCTGGTGGTTATGGGAGCAGAGAATTTCGCGGTCACATAGGAGCGTAAACAATAATTCCGGAGTCCATGTTTGAGAAGGTGTTTCTTTATCAATAGTTTTAATAAGGGATGCCTTGCAGACAAACAGGCGCTCGGTGCGGCATGGGGCAGATTTGCGAACTGCTTTTAAGCAGGTACATCGTATAGATGAGCAGTAGTCCTCTATTTCACTTCGAAGCTCCTTTGTCGGATCTCGATTTGGTGCTTTTGTGAGATGCTTTGGTGGCGCGAATGCGGATTCCATGTCCTTTGATGGTAAATAGGTAGCGTCTTCCTCTTTTGTGAAGAAGCCACTTCCCCTGGGGCGTAGGATAATAAATGATGATCTTTCCACGGCAAACTCCTTATACGGCGGGTGCAGATTGTGATCTTTACGTGCGTGAGCTATCCCTTTTTGACAAACGGACAATTCGGAACGGATGAAAATTGAGACAATACGGAGTACTTAAGAGGGCGATTGTATTCGGATTTGAAAAATTTCACAAAGAAATGATTCGTTTCTGCGTTTTCGCTAATTTTAGAAACGACGGACAAGCTGCTGGCGCGGTGATATCCTGCCTTCGTGAGGGATCCCCTCAACAAATACGGAGGTGATGTTATTTGAAAATAATTCGCGTTTTAACTGACCCAGGCCAGCCCATCTTCCTCACCGAGGAGGACGGCCGGTACATCCCGCTTCCGGACGATTTCTGGCGGCGAAAGATACCCAATTACCGGTATTTTACAGAAAACGGCCGGCAAAAGCAGCAGAAAAAATTATTGAAAACTGCTGATGTAAAAACCGTCTGCGCAGAAGCGGATCAGCCACCGGCATGGCGGAAAATTCACAACGATGACGGCAAGCACCCGCCAACAGCGACGGACTGTCGCCAGGGGGTGGAAACCCTGATGTCGCTGCTGGACGTGTTCCCCACACCAGAGGCCGGTGCGATGCTGCTGGCAACGCTGCTGATGGGCCTGCGTGCCGCAGACCTGAAGCAGTGCGAGCCATCTTTGCGGCCCTGCGTGGCCTTCCGTGGGCCTCCGCAGCTGGAGCCAACGATGAGGCGTCTGTTCAAACATATTTTACCGCGGAAACAGTGGGATGACAAGCGCTTTTCAATTCGGCGGGAGCGGGTAGTCGACCTGAACGATGCTGTCAGCTTGGTGGACATTTCGCGGATCAAGATCCGGGTGAACAAGTTGAAATCCATCTGGCTTCCGCTTCCGTCGGAAAACACGGCCTTGCTGGTTCTGCGTGGTCGGGATACCACCTGGGGCAAGTTCAGTGATGATCTTTCCCGGACTGGGGTGGTGTTTGTGAACAGCTGCCTCTCCGCCAACGGCTGGGGCGCGGCAAGCGTCCCGACTTATACCGTCTCGGCCTGGGATGATGATCTCCTTGAGAAGATCATCGCCCCAGCACCGCGGGCAGCGTGGCTGTTGGGCTGGTGGTGGGGGACAAGCAGGAATGATTGGGCGCAGGATGTTATCCACCGTGCTCATAATCAGCTTGGAAACCCGGGTGGTCGCTTCCGAATCTTTGCCTACGAGTCGAAGGCTCTCTGCCGGGCGGTGGCCTATCAGGTGTTGCTGGACTTCGTGGCTCTGACCGGTGACCGCCAGTGGCTGCCACCGGACAGGGCAAACGCCTACCGGCAGCGCTTGCAGGACATCTTCGACCCAGCTCCGCCGCCTCCCCCGGCAGCACCCCGCCGGGCTGAGGACGCGAGCGTGTACCTTGAAAAGGCAAAAGCTTTGATCATCGACCACCCTGACCAGATCGTTCCTCTGGGGAAGCCCTACGCCCACCCCCAGCACGGTAAGTTTGCTGCCGCTTGGCGTCAAATCGGCGGGGAGGAGTATCTGGTCATGGAAGAATCGGTTTGGGCAGCATGGTATGCCAAAGCGGTCAAGGCTGACAACACCATTGATGCCGCGTTTCTCCAAAAGCCGAGGTGGGAACTCGAGCTGCAGAAAGTTCTGGGAACAGCAGGTGTCATCAAGGCGCCCGCCGCAGGGTATCGTTACCGCTACGACCTGCTGGCAAACGGCACCCGGGACAGTACCTATGTGGTGGCGATACCGGCCAGATTACTGCAGGAAACCGGGCAAAAGGCGGGGCAAAACGCCCCGCCCCCGGCAAAGCCGATTGCCGGAGCACTTGCCAGAGACAATGAGAAAAACACGAACGATTTACGCGGGAAAGGCGGTGAATAGCAATGAAAAACGAGGAATACGCGCATGATGCGGCTGAAATGGAAACGACGCAAACCACGGCGAACGGGATAGCACCCCTTGCGGGAAATGATGCTACAAATCCTTACACCGATTTGGCTGTGACCGAGCAGCTGCCGCAGTCGCTGCAGCATGCACCTCTGCGCCGCAGGCAGACAGAACTGCCAGAGCCCTTCAACGGACTTACTGCCGCGCAGACCGCCTTCGTCACTGATCGGGTCGCGTACTACATTGAAGAGCTGTGCCGTCAGCGCGGCGCGTCTGTCGACTTCGACTACTGGCGGAAGATCACGAAGAGTGTCCTTAAAGGTATCGCTGACCGCAAGCCGCTTGTGTGCCCGGCACGGGCTGGTTCAGGAAAATCAACGTGGATTTCGGCGTTCCTGCTGGCGGACTGTGAGCTGCGCTTGAACAATGACCCGCTGGCCGATGTGTTCAGCGTGTTGCTGGTGCTGCAAAAAATCGAGTCACTGAACGGTATCCGTGACACTATTGCTGCCTTCTTTCCGAATGCGCCGGAAACGCTGGTCGTCCCCTTGCAGGGGTGGACAGCTGCCAGCCAGAAAGCCGGTTTCTGCAAGAACAAACAAGTCACATCCTTTGACCAGTGCCGGAAGGATAATTGCCCTTATGCCGCCTCGTGCGATGTGCTGCGTTTCGGGCAGTTGGCAGGTCAGGCGTTCGTGCTGGGTGTCTCCCAGGCACGGTTTGACCTGCTGCGGAAGGGCAATGCGCTGGATGGCCTTCTCCAACAGGTCGAGAATGCCCACCCGCGCATTCTCATCTTTGATGAGAAATTTGAGTTTGCGCCCATCTACCGACTGACGCAGACCACATTGGACGCGGCCTCCAGCCAGCTGGAGCGGCTGATCACCCAACGCGACCTGAAGGATCGCCGGGTGTTTGAGAAGCAACGATGGACAACAACACTTTTGCGGCGCCCGTTCTCACTGCTGCGGGAACACACCTGCATCGAGTTAGACGAGACGACCAAAGCCAAGGCCGACATCCCCTATGGCCGTTGCAGCCTGGTGGATGCGGATAATGCGGAAAAAGAACGCTTCGGCCAGTTCCGGGACTACCTGAACGGGCCAGGCAGAGCCTTTCGGACACCGGCACTGTCGGAGGCCGTCGAGGTTATCGACCGCCTATATCGCGGCGAGTGTCTGTTCACGAAGCTGGGGGCGTTCACGATTCTCGGCGCGGACGAGCCGCAAATCAGCTTCGGTGATAGCTTGACGCTGGTGTTTGACGCCACCGCCCAAGTGGACGGTGATTACCAGTATTTGGATGCTGAAATGCTGCCGGCCTCCAAGCCCCGCCATATGGAGAAACTCTGCCTGCACGTCTATACCTCTGCAGACATGAACGTGTCCAGACTGGCCATGCGGAAAAGCTGGAAGTTGCCCGGCTTCTGTGCTCTGATGGAGGACATCCTGCGACGCTACGAGGGAAAAATGTTCCTGACCACCTACAAAGACCTGGCCGCGGAAATTCCGAAACTCCTTGATCCGCAGGCGTTGAGCCGCCTGCTGCTGGATGGGGAAACGTGCCCGTATTTCGGCGGCACCAACGGCTCAAATGAATTTAACACCGCCTCGTTGGTGATGCTGCTGGGCTATCCCCGTTTGTCCCCTCAGACATATCTGGAGCGCACCTTCGTGTATTGGGGGCACTCCGGTATCCGACAGCAGATCTGGGATCAGACGGCGCAGTGGTCGCCACTGAATGTGCAAAAGCGACCTGACCTCCACGCACAGCTGCCGCTGACGATGGACTACGAGGTTAGGCACTTGGCTGCACGGTTGGAACAGGAGATCTACCGCTGTCAGCTGCGAAATGCAGTCTGCGATGAGGCTGTCCACGTGTTCCTGTTCGCTCCGCCACAGGCGTTGGATGCCAGACTTGGCAAACGATTTCGCGGTGCTATGTCGGTGCATGAAAATCTGACGCCAGGCTGCATTGTTCAGGCGCAGGCCAACGCGAAAACATATGCCGGTCAGTCCACCGTTTACGCCCGCTTCGCGGCGTGGCTGAGCAGCTGGGATAGGGCACCGACACCGCTGGACAATATCCTGCGCGACGCAGAAATCGGTACGGAGAGCTGGAAAAAGCTGCGAAAAAGTGAGCGCTTTGCGCCGCTGCTGGCACAGTACGGTGCAGAGATGACCGGTCGCGGTCGGAACGTGAAAATAGAAGAAAAATCGCAAAAATGCGCGTGAGGAGGATATCATGAATCACAACGACAACAGCACAAACTACAGCACCATCACCAACTTCGATAACCTTCCCCTGGCACTGACCGTGCTGGAAGCCGGACAGGTTCTGCGGGTTGGCCGCAGCGTGACCTACGAGCTCGTCCGCTCTGGGCAGCTCCGGAGCGTCCGGATTGGGAGAAGTATCCGAATCCCTCGCGATGCACTGGTCGAGTACCTGCAGCTCGCAAGCTGACGGGGTGGGGGACATACCCCACCCTTACCAAACACATGACTTTGGAGGAAGAATATGGCAAACAACAAAAGAGCTGCCCACGGCAGCGGCACGATTCGGAAGAAGACCGTCACACGGAATGGTCAGACTTACGCATATTGGGAAGCGCGCATCACTACGGGCTACGATGCTGGAACCGGTCGGCAGAAGCAGCGTTCTGTTACCGGCAAGACGCAAAAAGAGGTGCGGGAAAAGCTGCAAGCGCTGGCCGTGGAGGTCAACAGTGGTACATATCAGGAGCCGTGCCGGATGACGCTGGGGGAGTGGCTGAACATCTGGGTGGAGAACTACCTGGGTGCCTGCAAGCCGCGCACGCGGCAGATTTACGAGAGCGACATTCGGGTACATATCAAGCCCGCACTGGGGGCAGTCAGGATGGAAAATCTCATGCCCCACACCGTGCAGACCTTCTATAACGCACTGGCGTCGGATAAGCCTGACAGACCTGGCCTGTCGGCAAAGACTATCAAGAACATCCATGGCGTGCTGCATCAGGCGCTGAAGCAGGCTGTGCTCAACGGCTATATCCGTACCAACCCATCTGATGCCTGTACCTTACCGCGAGGGCAAAAAGCGGAAATCAAGCCGCTGGATGAGGACGATGTGGCCGCTTTTATTCGGAGCATTCAGGGACATCCCTTTGAGGATCTCTTTCTGACCACGCTGTTCCTTGGCCTGCGGGAGGGCGAGGCACTGGGACTGACCTGGGCTTGTGTAGACCTTGACAACGGCGTGATCACCGTGAACAAGCAGCTCCAGCTTCATCAGGAAAAGGGCCTTGCGGCCTATGAGCTGGTTCCTACCAAGAATAGTCGCAGCCGCACGTTGGTGGCGTCTCCTACGGTGGTCGCCCACCTGCGTCATCGCAAGGCGGAACAGGCACAACAGCGTCTCATGGCAGGCTGCGCTTGGGAGGACAACGATTTGGTGTTCACCGATGCCCTGGGGCATCACCTGACAAAGCCGACAGTCTACCGCCACTACAAGAAAGCGGTCGCGGCAATTGGCCGTCCGGATGCCCGTTACCACGATCTGCGCCACAGTTATGCCGTAGCCGCCATCAGCTCCGGCATCGACATCAAGACGGTACAGGGCAACCTCGGTCATGCCACAGCTGCCTTCACGTTGGATGTCTATGGCCACGTGACCGACCGCATGAAGCGTGAGAGCGCCGATAAAATGGAGGATTTTATCCGCCGTGTTTCACAGGGATGAGCGTCACAGCAACTTCTTTGTTGCGCGGAGCGGTAAAATCGGGTATAATAGAAAAAACGTGGAAGGAGGCAGACCATGCGGACACTGTATCACGGCAGCCGGGTGACGGTCGAACAGCCGGAAATACGCATTCAGAAGTTCCACAAGGACTTCTATTGGGGCTTTTACTGCACAGAGTATGAGGCACAGGCTGTCCGCTGGGCCACGCGGTTCGGCAGCGGTATCGTGAACGTCTACCGGTTCGAAGAACAGCCGGGACTATCGATCAAGCGCTTCCCTGAGATGAGCGATGAGTGGCTGGATTTCATCGTGGCCTGCCGCAGCGGTGTGCCCCACAACTACGACATCGTAGAGGGGCCGATGGCCGATGACACCATCTTCAACTATGTGCAGAGCTATACAGATGGCGAGATCAGCCGCGCCGCCTTCTGGGAGCTGGCGCGGTTCAAGCATCCCACCCATCAGATCAGCTTCCATACCGCCAGAGCGTTGGCGGCGCTGACCTTCGAGAGGAGTTACGAGGTACATGTGTGAACGAAACCACAGCGGACTGTTCTTCACCTGCGCTTTGGTGGAGCAGCTGGGCCGTGACCTGAAACTGAAACGCTGCGACGTGGTAAAGGCGTTGGGCTTACAGGGCGTGCAGATGATCCTGGGCCATGCCGATGTGTTCCACTGTGAGCCCATCGAGAAGGTGTCCGACGATATGCAGCAGCACTTCAGCTTGCCCTACGGCCAGTTCGATAACGTGGCGGCGGCCAGGTACGCCGTGCCGGATGTGTGGACGATCGGCAAGGTATACGCTCGCCTGATCGAGGATGTGTCCGGGCAGGATGATGTGGCAGAAATGCTGGTGGCTGTATATACCTCGTGGATCGATGAAAAGCTCTGCGATTATAACTCCTCGTTCTACTATCAATCCCGTGACTACATCGCGGAATGTTACCGCACAGGTCACGTGATCGATGCATGAAAATGAGCCTCTGATGTCAACGCATCAGAGGTCTTTTTTCACCGCTAAAGGGAAAAAATAAGGGAAAACAGAAAATCCGGGCACAAGAAAGACCTCGTAACCGGCATGGTTACGAGGTTTTCATCTGGAGGTGACACCCGGATTTGAACCGGGGAATGAGGGTTTTGCAGACCCTTGCCTTACCACTTGGCTATGTCACCGAACCGTCAGTCCGTTGGTTAGTATACTATATGAAACCGCCTTTGTCAAGCGTGAAACCGCATTTCCTGCCGCTTTTCTTTTGCCTGCCTCCGCAGACGGCGGCGGCACGGGAAAAAGCGCCGCCCCGCAGGACGGCGCTTGCGTTTATTTTGTATCCGGCAGGATGCCCAGCAGCACCAGCTCATCCGCGCCGGTATTGTCGATGCCGTGGGTGTGTCCCTCCGGGCAGTAGTGGGTCATACCCGCGGAGATGGCTGTGTCCGTGCCGTCGTCGTGGCATACGCCGCAGCCGGACAGAACGTGGATGATCTCGCAGTTGCCCTGGTGGGTGTGCAGCCCGATGGAGGCGCCGGCGGGCAGCGTCAGCAGCAGGATGCGGCCCATATCGTCCTGCACGGCGGTGCGGACGTGCGCCTCGCCCTGCCCGCCCTTGAAGTGGGGGATGACCTGCCCGTCCAGCTTGTCAAATTCCAGTATCATAGGGCGTCCTCGTCCTTTCCCTGCCGCATGCTTCGCTTGATAGCGTTGCCGGTGGGGGTGGCGGCCAGACCGCCCAGCGCCGTTTCTCGGAACTCCACGGGCAGGCGGCGACCCACCTCGCCCATGGCGTCAATAACCTCGTCCACGGGGATGCGGCTGGTGATGCCCGCCATAGCCATATCCGCCACGCTGACGGCGTTGACGGCGCCGATGACGTTGCGTTTCACACAGGGGACCTCCACCAGACCCGCCACGGGATCGCAGATCAGACCCATCAGGTTTTTTAGCGCCATAGCCACCGCGTGGCCGATCTGCTCGCCGGTGCCGCCCCGCAGGGCCACCAGCGCACCGGCTGCCATAGCCGACGCCGTGCCGATTTCCGCCTGACAGCCGCCGGAGGCGCCGGCGATACAGGCGCGGTGGGCGATGACGGCGCCGATGCCGCTTGCCACATACAGCGCCTCCAGGATCTGGTGCTGTGTCAGTTTCTCATACTTGCACAGGGGCAGCAGCACCGCCGGCATCACGCCGCAGGCGCCTGCGGTGGGCGCCGCCACGATCCGGCACATACAGGCGTTGGACTCCGCCATAGACAGTGCCTCAGTGATGACCTCGCTGATATAGCCGCCGGACATGGCCTCGCCCCGGAAGCAGTACTGCCGCATTTTCATGCCGTCGCCGCCCACCAGACCGCTGACACTGCGCCGCCGTCCGGTGTAGTTGTCAGCGGCGTCCGCCATGGCCTGCCACGTCAGCAGCATCTTAGCCATGGACTGGCTGCGGGTGACCTGCCGCTCCTCCATATCGGTCTCCAGCACGATCTCCCAGAAGGGCTTGCCCTCCTGCTCCATGCGGTCAAAGATCTCCTTCATCGAATCCAGAGACATCTTCATCCTCCTCCTTATCGTAGTAGGTCATGGAAAGAATGCCCGGCAGTTCCGACAGGAACGCTACCTGATGGGGCTTGAGGTGCTGGTCGGTCTCGATGACCATCAGGGCGTCCCCACCCCGCTTGTGGCGGTACAGGCTCATGTTGGCCACATTGATCCGAAGCTGGCTGAGGATGGACGTCACCGCCGCCACCGTGCCGCTGGCGTCCTCGTTGCGGATGACCAGCGTGTTGTACATACCGGTGAAATTCACATCGATGCCGTCCAGCTTGTTGACCATGATGCGCCCGCCGCCCAGAGAGGACGCCTGCATCACCAGCGTCTTGCCGTCGGCGGACCACGCCTCGACAACGGCGGTGTTGGGGTGGGCATCCCGCAGATTGATCTCGTCGATGGTGTAGGTCAGACCCGCCTTTTTCGCCTCATCAAAGGCAAAGGGCAGACGTGGGTCATCGGGCTTCATGCCCAGCAGACCGCCCACCAGTGCGCGGTCGGTGCCGTGTCCGGGGCCGGTCTCGGCAAAGGAGCCGTACAGGTGGATGGCGGCCCTCGCCGGCGGCGCGCCCAGCAGGGAGCGGGCCATGCAGCCGATCCGCGCCGCGCCCGCCGTGTGGGAGCTGGACGGCCCGATCATCACGGGGCCCAGAATATCAAAAATATCCAACATGGGAACACTCCTTTCATGGGATGGGAGGGGATTTTTCGCCGTGTTTTCAGTTCAGGAAGTCCTTGAGCTTCTTGGAGCGGGAGGGATGACGCAGCTTCCGCAGGGCCTTGGCCTCGATCTGACGGATGCGCTCGCGGGTGACGTTGAACTCCTTGCCAACCTCCTCCAGCGTGCGGGTACGGCCATCCTCGATGCCGAAGCGCAGCTTCAGCACCTTCTCCTCGCGGGGGGTCAGGGTGCTGAGCACGTCCACCAGCTGCTCCTTCAGCAGGGTGAAGCTGGCGGCCTCGCTGGGCTCGGACGCGGCCTCATCGGGGATGAAGTCGCCCAGATGGGAGTCCTCCTCCTCACCGATGGGCGTTTCCAGCGACACCGGCTCCTGCGCGATCTTCAGGATCTCCCGCACCTTGTCCACGGGCATATTCATCTCCTCGCTGATCTCCTCGGGACTGGGATCGTGACCCAGCTCCTGCAAAAGCTGACGGGAGACGCGGATGACCTTGTTGATGGTCTCCACCATGTGGACGGGGATGCGGATGGTGCGGGCCTGATCGGCGATGGCGCGGGTGATGGCCTGCCGGATCCACCATGTGGCGTAGGTGGAGAACTTGTAGCCCTTGGTGTAGTCGAACTTCTCCACGGCCTTGATGAGGCCCAGATTGCCCTCCTGGATCAGATCGAGGAACAGCATACCGCGGCCCACATAGCGCTTGGCGATGGACACCACCAGACGGAGGTTGGCCTCGGCCAGCTGCTGCTTGGCGCGCTCACCGGCCTTGACCTGCTTTTTCAGCTGTGCCAGCTCCTCGGCGGGCAGCGTTTCACCGTTGGCCTCCGCCTCGTCCAGACGCTCCTTGGCCTCCCGGCCGGCGGTCATGGCCGTGGCCAGCTCCACCTCCTGATCGGCGGTGAGCAGAGGCACCTTGCCGATCTCCTTCAGGTACATACGGACGGGGTCGTCGATGTTGAAGCTGTCCACCAGCGAGTTGGGGTCGACCAGCTCCTCCTCCTCGATCTCGGCAATGGCCTCCATGGGCGGCTCGCCGTCCTCGTCCGGCAGACCCACCAGAAACTCCTCGGAGCCGACCTCAATGCCCAGCGTTTCCAACGAGTCGTAGATGGAGTCCATCTGGTCACCATCCAGATCCATCTCGTCCAGCACCTCGGACAGCTCACCGGAGTCCAGACGCCCCTTCTTCTTGCCCTTGATGAACAGCTCCTTCAGCTTTTCGTTGGCTGTCAGCAGCGCGGCGGCAGGCAGTGTGGCGATGGTCTTGTCATCCAGCTTGCCCTTTGACGCCATGGGGGGCTTATCATCCGCCTTTTCAACAGGCTTGGTATTGTTGGTATCCGCAGCCTGGGCGGTCTTGGCCGCCTTCTCCTGCTGCTGAGCCTCATCCGCAGCCAGCAGAGCGTCTGCCATCTCCTTGAGCTGCTGGGCAGTGTACTTTTCTTCTGTCATGTTCGCTTTCCTCCGTAACCTTTTTTATCTTTATATGTATCGCGGGCGGCGGCCAGCGCGTCCATGGCGCTGCGGCCGCTGCGTTTTGCACATTCCTCCCGGATGATGCGGATGTAATCCGTCAGCGCCTGCGGGGCGTTGGCGGCGGATTCCGGCTTTTGCAGGAGGGTGGTCAGGTGACTCATCTCCTCCGGCGTCAGCGCCGCAGACAGTGCCGCCATGCTGCTGCCGCCCCGGCAGCGCCACAGCTCGCTGTAAATGCGGCCCAGCAGGGGAGAGGAGAACTCCTCCTCCCGCAGAGGCGGCTCCGCCGGGAACAGGCCGTCGTCCTGCATCAGAAGCCGGATAACGCCCTCCTCGGCCATGGCGCTGCGCAGATCGTCGTAGCGGATGGCGCGCCCCGCTGGCTGGAGGGTGCGGCTGAGATTCAGCTCCTGCCGCTCCTGTACCCGCCGGTCCCGGTTGATGCGGCGCTTGAAGGCGCGCTGCACCTCCAGACGCATGGCCTCCGGCGACAGCCCCGCCGTCTGGGCGGCGCGGTTGGTGTACACGTCCCGCTCTACGGCGTTTTCCAGTTTACATAATTCCTCTGCCATCTCCCCGGCGTAGCCGATGCGTCCCTCGTCGGAGGTCAGGTCATACTTGCCGGCGATCTGGGTCATGCGGAACTCCGCGCCGTTCTCACTGCCGGACAGCAGGTTTTCAAAGGCGGCGGCGCCGTGGTTCTTAATGAAATCGTCGGCGTCCTGCTTGACGTATTTGCCGTCCACCAGACGGTTGGGCAGCTTCAGCACCTTGACGGTGAACTCGGAGTTGTTCAGCAGCTCCAGCGCCCGCTGGGTGGCAAGCTGACCGGCGTTGTCATTGTCGTAGCACAGCACCAGCTCCTTGGTGAAGCGGCTCAAAAGCCGGGTCTGCTCCACCGTCAGCGCCGTACCCATGGAGGCCACGGCGTTGTCGAACCCCGCCTGATGCAGCGTCACCACGTCCAGATTGCCCTCGCAGAGGATAATGTTGGGGCGCTTCGTCTTTTTCGCCAGATTCAATCCGTAGAGGATGCGGCGCTTGCTGTATGTAATGGTCTCGGTGGTGTTCATGTACTTCGGCTCGGAGTTGTCGATGACGCGGCTGCCGAAGCCCACCACGTCGCCCCGTGTGTCGATGACCGGCAGCATCAGACGGTTGCGGAACTTGTCGTACAGCCGCCCGTTCTTGCCGTTGACCACCAGACCCGCCGCCAGCAGTTCCTGCTTGGTGTAGCCCTTGCGCTGCATGGCGGTGAGCAGACCGTCCCACCGGTCGGGGGACGCGCCCATGCCGAAGCGGACGGCGATATTTTTCCGGATCTGCCGCCTGTCCAGATAGGCCTGCACCGCCTTGCCCTCCGGGGAGCAGAGCAGGTCATAGTACCAGCGGGCGGCGTCCCGGTTCAGGTCCAGCACCCGGCGGCGCAGCTTGTCCGCGTCGGAGCGTTCCTCCTCCTCGGGTACCGGCAGGTTGGCGCGCTTGGCCAGAAACCGCACGGCCTCGGGAAAGGTGAGGTTCTCGATCTCCATGATGAAGTTGATGACGCCGCCGCCCTTTTTGCAGCCGAAGCAGTGGTAGATCTGCTTGTCCGGCGACACGGAGAAGGAGGGCGTCTTTTCGTTGTGGAACGGACATAGGCCGAACAGGTTGCCGCCCTTGCGCTGCAAGGCGACATAGCCGGACACCACGTCCACGATGTCGCTGCGGGCGATGAGCTCGTCCAGAAAGCGCTGATCGAACACAAAACGTTCCCCCTCTCCCAAAACAGGTGTGCATGGGGGTATGCAACATACCGCCACATTAGAGTATACCGCAAAAATCGGCGTTTTCCTCTTTTCTTGCAAAAATTTTTCACCACATTATAATATAATCTATATTTCCAAGCCGCGCTGCACAGCAGTGGGAGAGGGATGGCGGCGGCAAATTGCCCCCGCTGGGCGGGCAAATTATTAAAAACTGTCCGCCAAAATGCCTTCGCCGGAGAAAAAATTTGCGGTTTCCTGCGAAAAACAGACGTAAAGACAATAAACACAACAGAGATAAATGATAAAACGCGCAAAACGCAAGGGAAGACGGCGGAGAGGCGGGACGAAAAACTGCGCAAAAAGTTGCGAAAAACCAGCGGTTTTGCTCAAAATAAGAACATCTGGAAAGATTTAATTCTTTTTTAACATTTATTTATGAGTTTTTTCGCATTTTTTGGGGCTGAATCTCTTGATTTATTCCGCGGATATGGTATACTGTCAACGTGAACGGGGGGCCGGATATCCGGGTCTGTGGTTTACGGGATAACTTGCTTGTCCCGGAGAGTACGGGCACGGCGGGAAGGCTGACCGATCAACAAAAATTTTTATGGAGGAAATCAAACATGAAGAAGATCATTGCAACTGTTCTGGCGATGGTCATGGCTCTGGCTCTGTGCACCACCGCGTTTGCAAAGGTTCAGACCTATGATCTGTACAACGCCACCACCGGCAAGGAGTACAACATCAACGACGATACTGCCACTCCCGGTAAGGATCTGAAGATCACCTATCACAAGGCTGACGCTGACAAGAAGACCGTCGCTTACTACACCATCGAGAACATCGATGCTCTCTATGTTGAGTGCGAGTCCAACGCTGACGACGTCACCTTCATCGTGAAGTATCACGGCAGCAACAAGCCCGTCATGCACCTGGCTGAGGTTGCCGACGTTGCTTACGAGGGTGAGGGCACTCCTTACACCAACATCGGTGACAAGTGCGGCCAGTTCTCCCTGGGCACCACCTACAACAAGGACAGCAAGTTCTACACCTACGTTGACAGCAAGAAGGTGACCCAGCTGGCTGTTGCCTCTAAGGTTCCCGCTTTCTACCTGCTGGTCAAGGATCAGCTGGTTGGCGTTCAGCTGATTGGCGCTCTGGACGAGCAGCTGAATGAGCACGTTTGGAAGATCGCTAACGATGGTAAGACCGCTAAGTGCACCGTCTGCGGCATCGAGGGTACCGTGTACACCAAGGTTTCCGCTATCCCCGCTGACAAGGCTTACGATGTCGTCGGCAACGTCTACGTCGCTTACACCGCTCCCAAGGCTGGCACCACTGGCACCACTGGTTCCAACGGTTCCCCCAAGACCTTCGACGCTGGTATCGCTATGTACGCTGGCATGGCTCTGATGAGCGTTGCTGGTTCCGCTGTTGTGATCGGCAAGAAGAAGGAGTTCTAATTTAGAACTTAGTTCTTAATAAAAAAGACGAGGCTTCGGCCTCGTCTTTTTTTTGCGTCTGCACCGATACAGGGCAACCTCCGCCGCACCGCGGGAAACAAGAGCATTGCAATTTGCATAGCTTCTGTTATATAATGTAATAAAGCAGAAGTAAACAAATTGACCAGGCCGACAATAGGCATGTACACGGCGGGCGGGGCCCGCAAGGAGGAGACTATGAAAAAGCTGATGGCGCTGGTGACAGCGCTGCTACTGATCTGTACGCTGGCGGGCTGCGGCGGTGCGCCTGTCAAAAAGCCGTCGGAACAGGACACGCTGGCGCTGCTGCGGCAGGAGATCGCGGACAGCGGCAGCCAGTGCGGTGTGGCGTATCTGGGCTATATGCAGGATGGCGATGACGTATCGGCGTGGCTGGTGGACAACGGCTGGACCCAGACGTTCCCGTTCCTGTCCGACCTGACGGAGACGCAGGTGGTGACGCAGGAGGGCGGCGAGGTGTACTGCATCGTTCCGGCGGAGAAGAATGCCCATGTCACGGTGGAGGCCTACGACGCGTTCAACGAGGCGTCTCCGCTGGGCGACGTGCTGTACGACAGCACCGACGGCGCGCCCATTTGTCTGCGGGGCAACGTCAGCGAGATCATGGGCAACCTGCGTGTGACGGTGGATACGGCGGCGGGGCAGGCGGTGTATTTCCCCTCCCTGAGCCTGCGGGACGGCTCGGTGAGCACCCTGACGGAAAAGGGCAGCGTGTACAACTTCACGCCGGGCGCGATCCACGGCGCACCTCAGATCCGGGAGCTGTACAGCGAGGACTTCGACTATACGGACAGCGTGGGGAACACGGGACACTACACCTATCGCGTGCCGCAGCTGGAGGCGGATACGGAGGGGGCGGTGTCGATCAACCGCGGCATTGAGCGGGAATATGGCCCCTTCGTAGAGGAGGCGCTGGCGTGTAGGGATGACGGTGACAGCATAAGCTGTGCGTATATCGTGTGGGAGACATACCAGTACGGCGATATTTTGTCGCTGGTGATGACCTGCGCGTGGGATAACGACATGAACCAGTACAGCGTGTATCTGTACGATACGGCCAACGGGACGCGGCTGACCACCGCGGAGCTGCTGGCGCAGATGGGCGTGGACGAGACAGCATTTCTGGCCGCGGTGCGTCAGGCGGCGGCGGAGCGGTTTGATGGGAATTATGCCGGCATCACCGGCGATTTTGACGATTTTCTGGCGGAGCGCCGGGCGTGGACGCTGTCCGACGACAATATCAATATAGATGTGATGGTGGCGTACCCGGATGAGAACGGACAACTCCATGTGGTGCTGCCCATCGGCTCCATTGCCGGTGCGGACGCCTACGAGGAATGGCTGACGCCGGAGCTGGGCGCAGCTGGATAACAAGAAGCGAAGGAGCCTCTCCCGGAGGGGAGAGGCTCCCGCGTATTTTTAGGGGGAACGGATATGAAAAAATGGCTGCGATATACGGCGCTGGCGCTGGCCGCGGCGCTGCTGGTGACGGTGGCGGCGGGGTGTGACGTATACCTTGAGCGGCGGGGCGCGGTGACGACGCCGGTGTGTGAGCTGCGCAACGGGTATCCGTCGGCGGTGGCCGTCGACGGCGGCGCGCTGCTGTGCGAGTGGGATCACAGCACGGGGGAGTCGTATCTGAGCCGGTTGGATGTGCGGCGGGATCAGGTGACGTTGGAGCGGACGCTTTCGGGCGAGTGGTCGCTGGTGGAGGAGATGTTTGCGGATGGGCAGGTGGTCTTGCAGCGCTGGGGCGAGACGGGCTCCTCCTTCCGGTTCCTCAACGCAAAGCTGGAGGATGTGCGGGACTTCGTGCCGGAGGAGGAAGGCGGAAGGCTGTCCCACGACGGTGCGGGCTACTACTATCTGAAGGACGCGGCGCTGTACCGGCAGGACACGGTCACCGGCGACGTCCAGCGCGTGGCGCTGGACCGGGAGCTGCGGTTCGTTTCGCTGGAGGGCATCCATCCGGCGGCGGATCTGCTGCTGCTGTGGTGCCGGATGTCGCCGTTCAGTGAGAAGCAGGGCATGGTGCTGGTGGAGCTGCACAGCGGTACGTGTTTGATGGTGCAGGAAAGGGCGGATATGCTGTGGTTCATGGAGCGGGGGCTGTGCCAGATGTCCTATGACGAGGACGGCGGGCGCGACAGCATCCGCTACGACACAGCGGACGGCGGCTGCCGGCAGGCATCGGCGGCGGTGTTCGGCAGCGAGGCGGACAGTGTCTGGATGGTGAGCGGGTCGCAGTACGCCCTGGCCTCCGACAGGCAGGGCGAGGTGCTGTTCCGGTTGGGGCAGATACTGGAGCGGTGCGAGGTGACCTCGGTGCTGGCGGAGGCGGGCGTGACAGGACATCTGTCCGCCGTCTGCTGGCTGCCGACGGTGCAGAGGCTGCTGGGTATGCTGTACGATACGGCGCAGGATGCGCTGCGGCTGGTGGTGCTGGATCCGGCGCGGATGACCTTTACCCCGTGCGGCGAGACCACGGAGGCGCCGTCGTTCCTGACAGTGGACGAGGACGTCACCGGGGCGTACTGGGGTGAACTGGCCGGGCAGCCGGCGCCGGAGGATATGGCGGCGCTGCGCGCCTACGCCGACCGGCTGGAGGAGAAGTACGATGTGGACATCCTGCTGTCCGACCAGTGCGCCGGGCCCTGCGAAGCGTCGTGGGAGGACATTACCACCACCGATCAGGCGGGACTGGAGGACGAGGTGGCGGCCATCTATCCGGCGCTGGAGGCGCTGGATCGGACGCTGGCGCTGTACCCGGAGGGGTTTTTCGCACAGTTCCGCAATGCGTGGGGCGAGGGCGGCGTGCAGTTTCTGCCGGTATCGGAGTTCCACATGTCCTTCGAGGTGATCGGCATGAGCTTTGAGAACGGCGACTGGCACTGCATCGCCTATCAGGTGAGCAACGAGCGTCTGGAGACGCTGCTGTGCCACGAGATCTGGCACGCCATGGAGGATAAGCTGATTTCCGAGAATTGGAACGCCATCGACAGTTGGACGTGGAGCGCCTGCAACCCGCGGGGGTTCGACTATTACTACGACTATGATGACGCCATGAACGAGGCGGACGGCAGCTGGTTCTATTTCGGCACGGCGGAGGATGTGTATTTCGTGGACGCCTACTCCACCATGAACCCCCGGGAGGATCGGGCGCGGATCATGGAGTACATCCTGGGCGCGGAGGATGAGGCCGATGCGCTGGCGCAGCACCCGGTTATCCGGCAGAAGCTGGAGATCATGGCGGCGGCGGTGCGCGCCGGATTCGATACTACCGGCTGGGGCGTTACCCGGTGGGAGCAGCCCCTGACGGTGCGGGATAGAGCGGCGTGAGCCGGGACTGCCTGCATACGAGACGAAACCGCAGACCCCGTAAAGGGTCTGCGGTTTTTTGCGCGACACCCTCTTGACAGGCAGTGTGGCAAATGGTAGTATTAAAGAAACTAAAGTATCAATAAGACGAAAATACCACAAGCGGGGCGCAGACGGCCAAAACCGGCGTATACCGTGTGTCCGCTTGATAGGAGGATAAGGAGGCGTGTTTGTATGCGCAGAACGACGGCGACCACGGACTATCTGAAGGAGTGCATGGGTACGGCGCTGCTGGAATTGATGGGGGAGAAGCCCCTTGAAAAGATCAGCATCGAGGAGATGACGGCCAAGGCGGATGTGGGGCGCTCCACCTATTTCCGCTATTTCAAGAGCAAGGAGGAGGTACTGTCCTTCAAGCTGCTGTGCCTGTGGCGGCGGTTTTCTGCGGAGCGGGGCGGCGACGGCATCGCCCGCGTCGACCCGAAGGGCATCCGGACGCTTTTCGAGTTCTGCCTGTCCATCCGACCCATTTTCGAGCTGCTCTACGGTACCGGCCATCAGGAGGTGATCCTGCGGTTCTACTTGCAGGGCGCTGCACCCGTTATCGCGCAGGCCGACGCCAAGACCTACTATTTCATCCAGTTTATCACCTTTGGGCTGTTCGGGCTGATGAACGCGTGGGTGCTGGGCGGCTACAAGGAGACGCCGGAGGAGATGGCGCAGATCGTCTGCGCGTGGAAGGACGCCTCGCAGGAGGCGTAAGAGGAAAGGAGTGTTTACATGGGAAAGATCATGCGCCGTGTGTTGATCGTCGTCCCCGCCGTAGCCTTGCAGGTGCTGTGGCACGTATTGTTGGTGAAGTGGCTGGCCCCCTATGCGCCGCTGATCGTGTCGCTGGTGTCGGTGGCGGCGGTCTTTATGGTGCTGTTCATCGTCATCAAGCGGGATGAGAGCACCTACAAGCTGCTGTGGCTGCTCATCATCCTGACGATGCCGCTGGTAGGCGCGCTGCTGTACCTGTTTTTCGGCAATAAGCGGACGGCGAAGCCGCTGAAAAAGCGGCTGCAAAGCGTGGAGAACAGCGGCGAGCCCCATCCGCTCCCTGTGGGCGAGACGCCCTTTACGGGGGAAAAGCGCATGGAGCAGACCATCCGCTGGCTGGAGAAGAAAACCGGGTATCCCCTGTGTAAGGCCCAGCCGGTGCGGTATTATCCGCTGGGGGACGATATGTTCCCGGATATGCTGCGAGATATGAAAAACGCCAAGCGCTCCATCTATATCGAGTATTTCATCATCGAGCCGGGGCAGATGTGGGACGCCATGATGGCGGTGCTGGAGGACAAGCTGCGGCAGGGCGTGGACGTGCGGGTGATGTACGACGATCTGGGCAGCATCTCCTCCTTCAATTTCAGCAACGCCCGGGAGCTGACCCAGAAGGGCATCCCCTGCGTGCCGTTCAACCCCCTTCTCGCCCTGAAGGGAACGGCGAACTACCGCGATCACCGCAAGATGCTCATCGTGGACAACGAGATCGCGTACAGCGGCGGCATCAATCTGTCGGATCGGTATATCAATCTGGAGCATCCCTACGGCCACTGGAAGGACACCGGCTTCCGGCTCACCGGCGAGGGGGTACACAGCTTTACCCATATGTTTTTGACGTTCTGGAACGCCTTCGCCCTGAAGAAAGGGGAGGCGGGCACACCCATGCCCGCGCTGCAAGACAGCGACGAAGCGCCGCGGGAGGCGGACGGGTATGTGCTCAGCTATTACGACTCGCCGCTGGAGCACGACGCCACCAGCAACCAGCTTTTCATCGACCTGCTCTCTCAGAGCACGGACTATGCGTGGTTCTTTACGCCCTATCTCATGCTGGGCGACGACCTGATGGCCGCCATGCTCACAGCGGCGCGGCGGGGCGTGGATGTGCGGATCATCATGCCCGGCATCCCCGACAAAAAGCTGATCTTCCGGATGTCCCACAGCTTCTATCAGGTGCTGCTGAACGGCGGCGTCAAGATCTACGAGTACACCCCCGGCTTCGTACACGCCAAGAGCTTTGTGTCCGACGACAGGGTAGCCACCATCGGGACGGTCAATCTGGATTACCGCAGCCTGTTCCTGCACTTTGAGAACAATTCACTGTTCTACCGCTCCGGCATCGTGGAGAAGATCAAGGAGGACTTCCTTACCACGCAGGCGCTGTGCAGCGAGGTGAAGCCCTACGACAAAAAGCGCTATTCCCGGCGTTGGGCGGTGGACGGCCTCCTGCGCATCTTTGCACCGCTGTGCTGAGGAAGCGGGGAACGGAAGTACATATTCGCTATGAAAAAACTCTTACCAAAAAAATACCGGCGTTTGATCTGGGCGGGACTGCTGGTGTGCCTCATTCTGTATGTTCTCGGCAGCCTGCTGGCGCCGCCGCTGGCGGGTACGCAGCGGAAAAGCGACAGGCAGATCAAATTGCCCGTCCCCGCCGCCGAGCGGGTGTGCCTTGTGGACGGCAACGAGGAGGCGCTGCTCTGGCGTCTGCGGCTCATCCGCTCGGCGCAGTCGGAGATCGTCCTCTCTACCTTTGATTTCCGCGTTGACGAAAGCGGCTCGGATGTGGTGGCGGCGCTGCTGGACGCGGCGGAACGGGGCGTGCAGGTGCGGCTGCTGGTGGACGGCATGAACGCACAGCTGCATTTACAGGGCAGCGCCGCATTCCAAGCGCTGGCGGCTCACGAAAACGCGGAGGTCAGGTTTTACAATCCTCTGCGGCTGACCCGGCTCTGGACAGTCAACTACCGCTGCCACGACAAGTATCTCATCATCGACCGCGGCGCCTACCTCATGGGTGGGCGGAACACCAGCGACCTGTTCCTCGGCAGCGGCGGCGCCACGCGGCAGAACATCTGTCTCTT
>ERZ1027188.79-NODE-79-length-41004-cov-8.564287_pt1 | contig 41004 bp, 34 predicted proteins | sample MGYA00519273_ERZ1027188 | MGnify/ENA primary metagenome ERZ1027188 (study PRJEB26926, sample SAMN06164623) | human gut metagenome | biome: ENVO:00009003; feature: ENVO:2100002; material: ENVO:00002003 | host: Homo sapiens | place: USA | collected 2012 ... | reverse complement strand
GTCTCGTGGGCTCGGAGATGTGTATAAGAGACAGATGTATAATAGATTTTATTCGTATTAATAACTAATATAAATATTGATAACATGAGAAAAGTATTATTATTAACCCTTTTGACAACCGTAACTGTGTCGGTTAGTGCTAAAAAGAAGTATGCAATCACTATGACGGGCGAGAATCTTTCTACCCTAACTCAAGTAACAGATAATGCAGAGCCATGTTTGGATCCTTTTGGAGGAGATAACGGCAGCGCGCTCTTTTTCTCTGTACGAGAGAACAAGAGGTATTACAATATCTATAAAAAAGACAATCCTTTCTCGGCTGCAATGTCTCAAAAAACAAGTGGAAAGAATTGCAATCGCAATCCATGCTACAATCCGGAAACAGGGAAAATTGCTTTCAGCTGTATGCAGGACGGTTCTTCTACATCAGACATCTTCACAATGTTTGATTCTAAAGGAAAGGCATTGTCTCAAATAACAGAAAGTACAGATGCTTATGAGGAAAATCCAAGTTTTAACAAATCAGGAACATTAATTGTTTATAACAAGATACAACTCTCTTTCTATCGCAAAGCCAATTGGGCTACATTCTTTTTCGGTTTCGGAGGTAGCACCGTCGTGGTTGAGAATAGTGAGATTTGGTTGAGAAACGTGAAGACTGGCGAGAATGTGTTACTTGGTAACGGTTATCAGCCTTGTTTCTCTCCTGACGGAAAGAAAATTGCTTACGTAAAATATTCAAGTGATGCCAAGAGTACGAGTATTTGGATTATGAACGTTGATGGAAGCGAACAGGTGCAAGTAACCGATGCAAAGAAAGGATTTGCACTTAATCCGCGTTGGAGTCCTGATGGTTCAAGACTAATATTCCAATCTTCAAAGAAGGATAAGAAAGATGCGGACCTCTTTGTAATAGATTCTGATGGTAACAATCTTACACAGCTTACTATTAACAAATCTTATGATGGACAGCCATATTGGACTCAAGATGGTTACATATATTTCGTATCTGACCGAGGAAATGATCCTGGAAACTATCAGATATGGCGATTCAAATATGGTATCTAAAATTTGAATACACTTACAGATAAAGACGTGAGGATATATCACTATTGTGGTAAAATCCTCACGTCTTTTATAATATTATCTTGCTTCGGCTCTGCGCCGGCAATTCATAAATACACAGAAGACAGATTATAGAAAGTATTAAAGATGTTAATTATCGCGCGAAAGAGACTTCATAAGACAATAATACGAAAATAATCACGTATATTTATATGATAAGAACGGAAATCTTATATATGTGAACACCGGACGCATGATGAACGATGGACATAACGAGACCGGCACGGGCGAGCGCAAGCTCATCTGGGACGAGGAAAACCGTCTGCTTGCAGTGGATGACAACGGTTTTGTGTCGAACTACTGGTATGATGCCGACGGCGAGCGCACGGTCAAGACTTCCGGCGAGAGCGACCAGGTGTATGTCAACGGAGTGTTCTCCGGCGGCTCCACCAACACGGCGAAGTTCTCGCTCTATGTCAGCCCGTACCTCGTAGCTAATCAGGGCGGTCGTTACACCAAGCATATCTATGCAGGCTCACAGCGCATAGTGTCTAAGGTCGGCGATTTCGCCTCCTACGGCTCTGACCCGCGCCGCATAGAGTATGCCGGTGCAAACACCGACGGTCTGTCAGTGGACTATAAGGCGAAGTATGCGGCACAACAGCAGGTCATCAAGGACAACTACAAGTTCTTCGATGTGCCTTACAACGGTACCGATAATGACAACTATGCTGACGGCGAGGGCTTCTGCTGTAACGACGGTTATATGGAGGCGGCGGTGGCACGGACGAAGGCTCAGGCACGCGCGGTTGCAAGGTCTTTCAAAGACCCTGACAACTACGAGAACCTGCAGTTCTTCTACCATCCCGACCATCTCGGAAGCTCCAGCTTTATCACCAACCTTGACGGTGAAGTGGTGCAGCACATCGAGTATGTGGCGTTTGGAGAGGTGTTCATAGAGGAACGCAACAGCGTATGGAACACGCCTTATCTCTTCAATGCAAAGGAATTTGACGAGGAGACGGGTATGTACTACTATGGGGCGAGATACTATGAGCCAAGGTTAAGCCTTTGGATGTCAACGGATCCACGTTCGATTGATATGCTTCAAGTGTCTCCTTATTCCTACTGCTTTAATAATCCGATTGTTTTAGTTGACCCCGATGGCGAAATTCCAACGCCCAAAGAAGGTGCAGCAATTGCTAATCATGTTTATGAAGGTAAAGTTGGTGAAAAGCTATTAGGAAATTGGGTTATGCTTTCAGTATATACCCAAAAAGGAAATAAATCTTTCAGAGGCGGTCTATACGGTCGCAAAGACAATAAGGGAAATGTTGTTGAATATGCTTTTGCAACAGCGGGTACCTACTTTGAAAATACAGAGAGAGGCCGTAAAAGCATTGCTGAAGATTTCAAACAACCATTTGGTGCTTCTGAAGATATGAAAGTATCAATTGCGACAGCGGTCAAGATTTCAGATAAGTTGGAAAATGAAGAACTTACATTTGTGGGACATTCTAAAGGTGGTGCAGAAGCTGCTGGTAATGCTTTGGCAACAAACAGGAATGCCTTGCTTTATAATCCAGCTGCGATTAATGCATCCGCATACGGACTGGATGCCTCCGACTATACGGGCGTTGATAATCATGGCATGACTGTATATGTCGTAGACGGTGAATTCCTTAATGGTCTTAATCAGTCTGTATTAGGAGCAAAAGCTATTGACAAGTTCATTCTTTTACCGAAACAAGAAGGCGGTCCTTTTGATAATCACTCAATGAAATCTGTTATTAAGGCGTTAGAACAAAAAGGCTATGATTAAGTTTGTATTATTCTCCGTTCTGTGTTTTTTAATCGCTTGTTCTTCACAAAACAAAGATTCACGTATGGATAGGAGAGACATAGAAATATTTAACCAAACCCCAGCATGGGGTTTGGTTAAAGCTATTGATAAAAATAATATTGAGGTAATCAAATTAATCATTAAAAATGATACTTCTTTATTGAATTATCAAGAGCCTACTTTTGGAATATCCCCACTACAAAGAGCAGTTGGAAGTCGGCGTTATGAAGCGACTAAATTGTTATTGGAGCTCGGTGCAAATCCTAACCTGAAATCATATATTGGGAATTCTCCCATATATGAATCTTTAGGAGATGGATGGTATAATACTACAGTAGAGGAAAATCCGTCTATGCTTAACCTTTTATTACAATTTGGCGCAGACCCTAATATAATTTGTGAATATTCCAACGATGACGGAGATGTTAATGTCATAGAAAAAAATATATCTCCTCTTATTTATGCAATTGCATATTCTTCAGGAATAAAAAAAATACAATCCTTGTTAGAACATGGAGCAGATATTAACTATAGAACACCATTGGGCACTACACCTACCATAGAAGCCCTTAGGATGAAAAAAATAGAGGTGGCACATTTGCTAATAGTTGATAGTCATGCCAATATATCAGAACCATATTATTATTACAAAATCGGGTCGGTTGAAATTGATACACTAAATCCCAAATACCCTATAGAATTATTACTTAATTTAGTATATGAGATTCCTTCTAATGAATATACCTTAAAAAAAGAAATTATTCAGGTATTTCAAGACGAAGGTTGGGATTATAACAAACTCAAAGATAATATTCCCAAACATATACTTGAAAGGATAAAAAAGAGACATTCTGATAATTTAGGAGAGTATCTAAAAAAATACTGATTCTTCGTTTATGATAAGAACGGAAATCTTATATATGTGAATACCGGACGCATGATGAAAGATGGACATAACGAGACCGGCACGGGTGAGCGCAAGCTCATCTGGGACGAGGAGTACCGTCTGATTGCAGTGGACGACAACGGTTTCGTGTCAAACTACTGGTATGATGCCGACGGTGAACGCACTGTCAAGACTTCCGGCGAGAGCGACCAGGTGTATGTCAACGGAGTGTTCTCCGGCGGCTCCACCAACACGGCGAAGTTCTCGCTCTATGTCAGCCCGTACCTCGTAGCTAATCAGGGCGGTCGTTACACCAAGCATATCTACGCAGGCAGCCAGCGCATCGTGTCGAAGATAGGCGATTTCGCCTCCTACGGCTCTGACCCGCGCCGCATAGAGTATGCAGGTGCCAACACCGACGGTCTCTCTGTTGACTACAAGGCGAAGTATGCCGCACAGCAGCAGGTCATCAAGGACAACTACAAATTCTTTGATGTGCCGTACAACGGCGAGGACAACAATGACTATGTTGACGGACAAGGTTTCTGCTGCAACGACGGCTCCATGGAGGCGGCGATGGCTCGGACGAAAGCGCAGGCACGTGCTGTTGCCCGGTCTTTCAAAGACCCTGACAACTACGAGAACCTGCAGTTCTTCTATCATCCCGACCATCTCGGAAGCTCCAGCTTCATCACCAACCTTGAAGGCGAGGTAGTGCAGCACATCGAGTATGTGCCGTTCGGAGAAGTGTTCATCGAGGAACGCAACAGTGTATGGAACACGCCTTATCTCTTCAATGCCAAGGAATTTGACGAGGAGACGGGTATGTACTACTATGGGGCGAGGTACTATGAGCCGAGACTGAGCCTTTGGATGAGTGTTGATTCTCAATGGGAACGTTACCCACATATATCTGGATATTCATATTCTTTGAATAACCCTATTAAATTCATAGATTATGAGGGACAGGAACCTATAACTGCTGTAGTAGATGCCATGACAGCATTTGTTGTGGAAGCAGGATTGGATTTTGTTGGGAATATGGTCCTAAAAGATATGAGCACACAACAAGCTTTTAATTCCATTAATTGGGGAAAAGCAACTGGAGCCGCGGCCCAATCGTATGCAATGTCGTTGGTCATATCAGGTGTAGGATCAGTAAAGGCATTGGCCAAAGCTGCAAAATCACCTATTGGTCGAGTCGTGATTAACTTTACAACTTCTGTTACAAATAGCTTAATAGAAAAATACAAAGATGGAGATTTTAATGATCGAAATGGAAAGTTTTCATTTGCCAAAGTAAAAGCCCAAATGCTTCCTATTATGGGAGAGGCACTTGTTAGTTCTCTTGTAAGTGAAGGATTTACTAAAAAGGCAAAGCAAATTGAAGCAAAATTGGGAAAACTTTACAACAAAATGTATCAGCAAGAACAAAAGTTACAGCGAAATCTAAGTAGAAATGCAAGCGCAAGCACTATTTCTAACAGAATGAAAAAGGTTAACAATAGTCAAAAAGCATATCTTGAAGAATTAGGTAAGTATGCCGGCTATTCTGGATTGCAACAGGGTACAAGTAGTGCCTTGGGAAGAGGTACTGGCAAAATCATAAATAATTCAAATGATGACAGATGAGTTCTAAAAAACAACATTCAAATAGAACGAATTCCAAATCTACTAACGGAGAAAAATCCTACTATAAGTTTTTTGTGCTTTATAGCATAATTTTACTTGTGGGGATTTTTCTCCCCCAGTATTTGAGGGTATATTATTTAGAGTATTCCTTTATGTATATAGTAGTAATCCCAATATGCTTTATTTGTGGATTATACTTTAAGTGCATAAAAAAATTAAAGAAAGGGCTTTTATATATATCACTTTGGGGCACATTTTGCATTACATTTTCATTGTATTCAATTGTAAATATTGGATATATGAACTCACAGGACACACATTCGTTTATGTCCGAGATAGAGAATGTTGCATCCAGTGCCTACCGCTCGCCGCCCTCCATTTCTTTTAAATTAGATAATGAGGAAATTGCTCTAATAATTAATAATGAATATCCAATCAAAGAAAAGATTGAACGAGAAAAGACATTACTAATTTCAGGTCAGTATAAAAAAGGATTGTTTTCATCCGTTATGATTGTGGATTATACCATTCATTAAATTAATAAAATCCTTTGAAATAAATGAATCTAACTTCTAATATTCAAAGGATTTTATTTATAAATTATGAAATCTTGAATATTTTGAGGGGGTAAAAGCAAAAGTTCCGCCCTGGTACGCATTGAAAAGAGGCGTAGCGGAATTTGTTAATGCAAAGGTACTGCTTTTATTTTAATCAGGCAACTTTCTTCCAGAGAATTGGCTTGTAATCAGCAATAAAACTAATTGAGGATATTGCCTTATTTCCAAAGCGGCTCGTTTTCCCAACCGGCAGGGATGCCCATCGCTGTCACATCGACATTGGGATGAGCCAGTAACAATGATTTTTTTACTGAAATTTGGTCGGAATTATTGCAAATATTTCCGGCTAAAAGATACTTCATGATTGAAGAACCCTGTCCTCCTGAAATACCTCTAAGGATTTCACGAACAAGCCTCCGATGTTTTGAGCCAGAAAGCTGTTATAACTCAACAGCACATGTTCATTGTGTCCCGTATGTTCCGCGATGAAAGATAATTCATTATCCACAGCAGCCTTTAAGACGGTGCCAAAACCTATATAATGTTTCTGTGCCTGAATGATTACATTGAATACCGCCTGGGCTGCATTAGGCAGGTTATAGTTGGTTTCCAAGTCCTCTTTGACCCTGTCAAACGGTGTTTTATAGGTCGCATAGAACTGGGACACAGAACACGCTGCCAACCGCGCTTTCTCATCGTCCGACAAGCCAAATACGGGGAAAAACAATTCATCTATCATATTTACGAACAGGTCACTCTTGTTCTTGTTGAAATAGAATATCGCACCTCTCGTCTGAGAGATGTTCTTCTCCAGCTCAGTGACGGATATGGCATCCCATGTGCCCTGAGCCATAAGGCGATAGCATTGCTTCAGAATGTCTATTCTATTCTGCCGGGTCTGCGGTCGTGACTTGTTCATATAAAAGGTACGAGGTCGCATGTCTCGCTGTGAAGGTTGTGGAATACCCTATGGAAAAGACACAACGCCCCCGTACTTATGCACGAAGAGTCATCATATCTATCTGCTTCCATTGTTAAAACTTCCACATTTTCACAGAGAAAGACAAATTATAGAATGTCTTGACAAGGAAAACATCATTTTATATCCCTGATTGTCACAATTTATATGTATATTTCCTCTAAAGAAAAAGCTTTTCTTTATTCTGCCGGTGTATAATCTCACAGATTTTATATAACTTTGCAAAGAAAAACTCTATTTGGGACAATAAAACAAACGAAAGATAAAGACTATGAACAAGAAACTATTAGCTTTGCTGACACTCGCAGCTATCAGCCAGGTATCATTAGCACAAAAAACATTCTATGTAAAAATAACAAACCCGACAAAAGAGATACGCAAGGAACAACCGGTTGTATTGCAACTCGACAAGGAAACGGATGTGCAATCGGCTGTTGTTACCCTTGACGGGAAAGAAATTCCTTCACAATTAGACGATCTCGACCGTGACGGAACATTTGACGAACTGTGCTTTCTAACCGATTTAGACAAAAGACAAATACTCGAATATAAAATATGTCTATATGATACGGGAGAACCTCGCGTCTATCCGTCAAGGGTATTCGCTGAGATACTGCTGCGCAATCCGAAAATCAAGCAGAAGAATGCGCACGATTTTTATCTGAACGAGATTTCCGTGCCAAAGAATCTGAAAGACCCGTATCATCTGCTACATCATCACGGAGTGGCTCTTGAGAATGAACTCATAGCTATGAGAATATACTTCGACAAGCGTCAGACCGTGGATTTGTATGGAAAATACAAAAAAGGATTGGAAGTGGAAAAGACCCAATTCTATACAAGCAAGGAACAGAAAGAAGAAGGATTTGGAGATGATGTGCTTTGGGTTGGCAACACTTTCGGATTGGGAGCGTTTCGCGGATGGAACGGTCAAACACCTACCATGATAGATGATGTAAACTTCCGCACCCAACGTATCGTGGCTAACGGACCTGTACGCACGATCGTAGAGGTTGAAAACCGAGGATGGAAAGCAATATCAGATCTTCCAAGACTGAATATGACAACGAGATACACATTATATGCCGGACGCAGAGATGCGGAAGTTAATATATTCTTCAATAGAAATGTGAACGGAGTGAATTTCTCCACAGGAATAATCAACGTAAAGAACTCTACGGAATATAGCGACAAGAAAGGGTTACGCGGTTGCTGGGGGTCGGATTGGCCAACAGGCGAAAAGGATTCGGCCGGACATAAACGCGAGACCGTGGGATTGGGCATATATATTCCAAACGACTATCGTAAGAGCGAAGAGCCGGCAAATAAAGATAATTATGCTTTTGTTATCGATACGCAATCGAATGTGATAAAATATCGCATCACATACACCAGCGACAACGAGGAGTTTGGCTACCACAGTGCAAAAGACTGGTTTGCTTTCTTAAAAGAATGGCGCAAGGAAATTGATATGCCAAACATCATCGAACGCATAGATTAGTTCTTTTACAAAAAGGGAAATTCATTGAATTGCATATAAGTAATATTGCCATAATCTATACTCTCGTGATAGATTATGGCAATTCTGAATAATGTTTACGTCCTTTAAAATAATACTGCCAAAGAATAGAATAAGGCTTTCGCTCCAGCATAGACAACACAGGAACGCGCTCATTAATTGAGGTCTTTCTGTCCTTGTCAAAATCTGTCCTCCATCTACGGAATGCGTGTCGAGCCTTAAAAATTGCTTTGAAGTCGCCCACATTACGATTTAGGATAAGTGTAGAGAAAGCCGCGAGATAGTCGAGAAACCATCTCATAATCATAACTCGCTGCAAGTCTTCCGCCGGCAGGTTCTTATAAAGCATCGTCAGATTATTGCGGAAATTCAGATAGGTCTTCATCGGATTGCTCTTTGGCAGAGTTCCGCCACCGACATGACAAACCTCACTATCGGGAACGCAATAGATTTTGCGACCACGAAGATGCAAACGCCAACATAGGTCAATCTCTTCGTTATGAGCAAAGAAACGCCCGTCAAGTCCTCCTACCGACCAATAGTCTGCGCTACGTATCATCAAGCAGGCTCCTGTAGCCCAAAGTATTTCCACACAATCGTCATATTGTCCGTTATCCTCCTCTACCACATCGAATATTCTGCCACGACAAAACGGATAGCCGTATTTATCCAAATATCCACCACAGGCTCCTGCATACTCAAAAGAATCCCTGTCATAAACAGAAAGCAACTTAGGCTGGCAAGCTGCCACATCCGGACGACTATCCATAAACTCCAACATGGGCGTAAGCCATTCGTGGAAGACTTCCACATCAGAGTTCAGGAGCAGATAATACTCGGCATACACTTCTTTTAAGGCTTTATTATAGCCTTCTGCGAACCCCCAATTCTTGTCAAGGAGTATTAGCTTTACATCCGGATAATGAAGTTTTAACCAATCTACGGAATTGTCTGTCGACGCATTGTCTGCTACTATCACGGTAGCGTCACTGCGAGAATAGTTTACAACAGACGGCAGATATTTTTCCAACATCTTCTGCCCATTCCAATTAAGAATAACTATTGCCAGCTTCATAATATAGCCATTAATGCAGTCCGGTCATGGTTGAAGTCGCCCAACCTTACTGTTATCAACTGATTATCATACTCCTCACGTGCCAATGCCGATGGCAGCTCTACACGTATATAATTGCGCGTGAAACCATGCATGGCCTTTCCTCGAGGAGCTTTCTCAAACAATACTTCTGCCGTAGTACCTATATACTTGGCATAGAAAGCCTGCGTCTTGGCGTCAGAAAGCTCAAGAAGTCGCTTCGAGCGTATTTTTTTGTCGGAAGGAGAAACAATATAAGGAATATTCAGAGCCGCCGTACCCGGACGCTCAGAATAAGGAAATACGTGTAATTGGGTAACATCGAGCGCATTCAGGAAGTCATAACATTCCTCAAAACACTCCGGCGTTTCACCACGTGTACCCACCATAACATCAACCCCAATAAACGCATCCGGCATTTGTGCCTTTATCAATCTGATTTTATGAGCGAACAGTTCACGGTCATAACGCCGATGCATTAACTTCAAAACCGTATCGGAACCACTTTGAAGAGGGATATGGAAGTGCGGCATAAAAGCCCGAGAGTGCGAACAATATTCTATTAGCTCATCATCGAGCAAATCAGGCTCTATACTACTTATACGGAAACGCTTTATGCCGATTACTTTATCAAGTTCACGCACAAGGTCTATAAAGCGTTCATCCGTAGTTCTACCAAAATCACCGATATTCACGCCTGTAAGGACTATCTCTTTTCCACCCTCAGATGCCGCCTGTCCCGCTTGTTTGACAAGTGAATCGATGGACGGATTCCTTGAAAAGCCACGTGCATAAGGAATAGTACAATAGGTACAAAAATAATTACAACCATCTTGAACTTTCAAGAAGTAACGTGTACGATTGCCTCGCGAACACGAAGGGGCAAATGATTTAATGTCTTTAGTGCTTACTGAAAAACTTTTATGGAGAACAGTATCGGGCTGCGAGGCCTTTGCTATCCATGCATCTGACAAGAATTGTATCAGATTGGCCTTTTCATTGCTTCCAAGAACAAGGTCAACCCCATCAATCTCGCAGACTCTCTCCGGTTCCAACTGGGCATAACAACCGGTAACAACAACTAACGCACCGGGATTTTGGCGCACAAGCCTATGAATGGCCTGACGGCATTTATGGTCGGCAACCTCCGTAACCGAACACGTATTAATAAGACATATATCTGCTTTTTCGCCTTTTTTCGCCGTAGCGACTCCCATTTCATGAAGCATTCTTCCAAATGTCGAAGTTTCAGAGAAATTAAGTTTGCAACCAAGCGTGTAAAAGGCAGCTTTCTTTCCTTGAAATACTGATGTATCTATCATACCTATTATATATAGAACGACAAAGTCGTGTTAATCTCATTTGTATCATAAGACAACACATATAGAATCTGTCATGCAAAGGTAAGTTTTTAATTCGATTTACACAATCAAACGAACACTTAAATTCACAGTATTTAGTTAATTGATGTAGTCATAGCGAATACTTAACATTTATTAAGCATCCGTATCATACTGATAATCAGGTGTTTATAAAAAAGTTACATAAACATCATAAAAAAAGTTGCTAAAAAAAGAACACTGTATCAAAAAAATACTTACCTTTGCATCGTTTTAATAAACAAATGATTGTTTTACAGATTTAAAAAGCAAAGAAAAATGAAGAAATTAGTTTTGATGTTCGTAGCTGTAGCAGCTATCTCATTCGCATCTTGTGGTAACAACACTAAGGCTGGTGAAAACGTAGATTCAGTAGCTGACAGCACTGAGAACGTAGATTCAGTTGTTGCTGACTCTGCTGTAGCTGATAGCGCTGTAGCTGATTCTGTTAAGTAATTTACAGTCAGAACAAAAGAAAACAGACCGTTGGACTCTATGAGTTCAACGGTCTTTATTTATATACAAGAATAAAGAGTTAACAAGCAAGTGCAATATTACGAAAAGTTTTTGTAATATTGCACTTGCTTGTTAACTCTTCACCATTTTTTTATTTGTGGATATAAAATTAAATACGTATTTTTGTAACAGATAAATGAATGACATAACATTATATATATGAAAGAATTGCTACTCACACTATTTTGCGGCTTGACTACCGTAATCGGACAAGCACAAACAACAGCCGTGCATGACATGAGCCAGGAAGAGGATTCCATACTGAATATCGTCGGATATTTCTGCAAGGGCGACACTATGGCATATACCAAACGTACGGCAAAGTTGCAGGTGGTGAAAAATGACACTACCATTAAAAGCGACATACAGACCGACTTCATGATTGTGGTGCGCGACTCTATGGATAACGGCTACCGTATGGAATTCATCCCAACAGGCTTCAGCTTCAACGAGGATGCACAAGAGAAGACTGACCGTGTACTTGCGGAAAAGCTATGGGAGTTGACAAAGGACACACACGCTATATTTACGACTGACGAATTTGGCACTGTGCAGAACATCGAGAACTGGAAGGAGATAAGGGATGTCATAAAGAAAGGTATCAATCTGGTTATCGACAACTACTATAGTGAGATTCCTGCTCTCGACAGCGTGATGCCGAGAAAGCGTATGGAGTCGCTTATGCTGATGCAATTCTCCACGGAAGACGGCATCAAAGCCTCATACGATGAACTGGAGTCGCTGTTCGGGCTGCATGGCACGCAATTCGCCATTGGCAACACCGACAAGACTTATTCCTCACAAGGCTATCCGTCACGCACGATAGCTGAAACTGGATATACCGTAAAGGAAGAGGGTGATATGGAAGGGGACTATGCGATTCGCTCAAACAGCATAACGACCATACCGTCTAATGACATTACAGAAATAGCCGGCAACATATTGAATTCTTTTTCTGACTCTGGCGTCGGCGATAAGATAATGGAAGTGATGCGCGACACTTTGAGTTCCGTTACAGACAGCGACACCACCATAAAAAACTTTGAGCATTTCGGCTATTTCTTCAATGGTTGGCCAAAGATCATATACACGGAAAAGACCACCGATTTCAGCGGTATCGTTCAGATTATAAATATCAATGACATCCGTTGGACACGCCGTCACTTCCCGGTTCCAGAAGAGGAAGATGAGGAGGAAGAGCGCAATAGTACGCGCCTTTAACAATAAAGAGTCTGTGGCGCAATTAATGCTTTACGGCCAGACTCTTTGTTTTTATTTTACAACAAATTACACAAAAAGAGGCTGCGTCTATTTGAACTGCACTCCAAAAGTTTTTTGCCTAACTTTTGGGGTGCAGTTCATTTTGACACAGCCCCTTTTAATTATAAAAATATCTTATTAGTATTCTCCCCAAGCCTTAATGTCAATTTCATCCAACTTCACATTGCAGAAGGCATAGATAAACGCACTTGCAAGACGACTATTGGTTATCAATGGAATATTCAAATCAATTGCGGCACGACGTATGCGGTAACCATTGGTAAGCTCTCCAGCCGTCAAATCCTTTGGAATATTTACGACCATATCTATCTTCTTATCATGTAACATATCTAATGCTTTAGGACCGTCACCTTCCTCTGATGGCCAAAGAACATGAGTGTTCTCTATTCCATTATCAGTCAGATACTTAGATGTACCACCGGTTGCGTATATCTTATACCCATGTGCTATAAGTGTACGTGCAGAATCAAGCAGTTCAGCTTTCTGCTTTGCGCCACCTGTTGAAAGCAATATATTCTTCTCTGGTATTCGCTGGCCAACACTAAGCATACTCTTCAGCAATGCTGTACTTGTATCATCACCCAAACAACCTACTTCACCGGTACTACTCATGTCAACACCAAGAACTGGGTCTGCTTTCTGCAATCTGTTAAATGAGAACTGTGATGCCTTAATACCAACATAATCAAGGTCAAAAAGGTTCTTATTAGGCTTCTCGACAGGCACGCCAAGCATTACCTTTGTAGCCAAATCAATGAGGTTCAACTTAAGAACCTTGCTGACAAACGGGAACGAACGAGAAGCACGGAGATTACATTCGATAACAAGAATATCATTCTCTCGTGCCATAAACTGGATGTTGAAAGGTCCATTAATATGAAGAGCTTTTGCTATCTGGCGACTCACACGTTTTATTCTGCGTACTGTTTCAACATAAAGCTTCTGAGGCGGGAATTGTATCGTAGCATCACCGGAATGGACTCCTGCGAACTCGATATGTTCGGATATTGCGTATGCAAGTATTTCACCATCACGCGCAACCGCATCCATCTCAATTTCTTTAGCGTGCTCTATGAACTTACTTACAACAACTGGATGGTCTTCACTGACATTTGCAGCCAATTGAAGGAATCGGGTAAGCTCATCCTTGTTTGAACAAACGTTCATTGCCGCGCCAGACAACACATACGACGGACGAACTAGAACAGGAAGTCCTACTCTATCGACAAACTTATCGATATCTTCCATACTTGTAAGCGCGCTCCACTCCGGCTGGTTGATGCCATTTTTTGTAAGCATTGACGAGAAACGGGCACGGTCTTCAGCGTTATCGATATCCTTTGCCGCAGTTCCAAGAATCGGCACATGCTGCTCGTCAAGATGCATAGCAAGATTATTGGGAATCTGACCACCTGTAGAGACAATCACGCCGTGAGGATTTTCCATATCAATGATGTCCATAACACGCTCGAACGTAAGTTCATCAAAATAGAGGCGATCGCACATATCATAGTCTGTAGACACAGTTTCCGGATTATAGTTAATCATTACAGAACGGAATCCCTGCTTACGGATAGTGTTCAAGGCCTGCACTCCACACCAGTCAAACTCCACAGAACTACCGATACGATAAGCACCAGAGCCAAGTACGATGACAGAACGCTTGTCATTAGAGAAATCGATATCGCTCTTCACGCCAGAATAAGTAACATACAAATAGTTTGTCTGTGCCGGATACTCTGCGGCAAGAGTATCAATCTGCTTCACTACCGGCAGAATATTGTAACGCTTACGCAGATTACGGACTACAAGCATAGCTTTATGCATATTGTGAAGCTCGCCTTCAAGACCAACGGCGCGCGCAATTTGGAAATCTGTAAAGCCGTAAACCTTAGCCGTGCGAAGCAGAGAAGCATCGATAGTATTGATATTACACTTCTTCAAAGACTCGTCTATATCAATGATATGCTTCAGTTTTCTCAAGAACCACTTATCTATTTTGGTAAGGTCATGTATTTGATCTATAGTATAGTCCTTATGCATGGCCTTTGATATAATGAATACACGCTTATCTGTGGGTTCGCGCAGAGCTGTATCTATATCGGCAATTTCAAGTTCTTTGTTCTCTACAAAGCCGTGCATACCTTGTCCTATCATACGCAGACCTTTCTGAATCGCTTCCTCAAAGTTGCGGCCAATAGCCATAACCTCACCGACGGACTTCATTGAAGAGCCGAGTTCTTTGTCCACGCCGCGGAACTTACTCAAATCCCAACGTGGTATTTTGCAGACAACATAGTCCAAAGCCGGCTCGAAGAACGCGCTGGTTGTCTTGGTTACAGAGTTCTTCAATTCAAACAGACCATAACCCATACCCAACTTAGCGGCAACAAAAGCAAGAGGATAACCAGTAGCCTTACTTGCCAAAGCTGAAGAACGGCTCAGACGGGCATTGACCTCTATCACACGATAGTCTTCGCTCTTCGGATCGAAAGCATACTGAACGTTACACTCACCGACTATTCCTATATGACGAATAATCTTTATAGCAAGTGCACGCAACTTGTGATACTCACTGTTTGTTAGAGTCTGAGACGGAGCGATGACAATAGACTCACCAGTATGTATACCAAGCGGATCGAAATTCTCCATATTACAAACCGTAATACAATTATCGTAGCGGTCGCGCACGACTTCATACTCTATCTCTTTCCACCCCTTAAGACTCTTTTCTACAAGCACCTGCGGAGAAAAAGAGAATGCTTTCTCGGCCAACTTATCGAGTTCTTCCTCATTATCACAGAAGCCACTTCCAAGTCCACCAAGTGCATAAGCGGCACGAAGAATAACCGGATAGCCAAGTTCTTCTGCAGCTTTGCGAGCCTGTTCGATAGATTCACACGCTTCGCTCTTTATTGTTTTTACGCCAATCTCATTAAGTTTCTCAACAAAAAGCTCGCGGTCCTCAGTGTCTATAATTGCCTGTACTGGAGTTCCCAACACCTTAACGCCATACTTTTCGAGTACTCCACTCTTATAAAGTTCCACTCCACAATTGAGCGCAGTCTGTCCTCCAAATGACAGAAGAATGCCATCGGGACGCTCTTTTTGTATAACTCGCTCAACGAAATAAGGCTGAACTGGTAAGAAATAAATTTGGTCAGCAACACCTTCAGAAGTCTGTACTGTTGCGATGTTAGGATTTATAAGCACAGTTTTCACACCTTCTTCACGAAGAGCTTTCAACGCTTGCGAACCGGAATAGTCGAACTCACCGGCCTCCCCAATCTTCAATGCTCCTGAACCTAAGAGCAATACTTTCTTTATATTTTCGTCCTTCATTATATTCTTCTATAAAATTAACCGTAGATCATGCTTATTTCACGTCCTCTGTTGATGAGAACTCGTTAAATTCCAAATGTCCGCCGTTGTTCAAAACCTCAATAAACTTGTCGAACATAAACTCAGTATCAACAGGACCGGAGCATGCCTCTGGATGGAATTGTGACGAGAACCAGGGATTAGTTTTATGACGTATTCCTTCGTTACTGCCATCATTCATGTTTACGAAAAGTGCTTCCCAATCGCTGCCAAGTGTTTTGCTATCTACAGCATAACCGTGATTCTGACTTGTGACGAAGCAGTTGTTCGTTCCGACCATACGCACTGGCTGGTTGTGGCTACGATGACCATATTTCAATTTGTATATTGATGCACCACCAGCTTTAGCCAACAACTGATTACCCATACAGATACCACAAATGGGTTTATTGCTTTTGCTCATCTGCTTGCGTATAATATTAACGGCAACTTCACACATATCCGGATCGCCAGGCCCGTTCGCAAGGAATAAGCCGTCGAAATCCATATCTGTATAATCATAATTCCAGGGAACACGGATAACCTCTACACCACGGTTTATAAGACAACGTATGATGTTTGCTTTAACTCCACAATCCACAAGAACGACCTTCTTGCCAGCTCCTTTATTATATTTAATAATTTCCTTGCAACTTACTTTGTCTACGAAATTTACGCCTTCGTAATCCGCTTCGGGAATATTGTCAGGCTCATCATCGAAAATAATCTTGCCCATCATAACGCCATACTCACGAAGAACCTTAGTAAGTTCACGAGTATCTATACCTGTTATACCTGTAACTTTCTCTCTCTTAAGCCACTCTGCAAGACTCTCTTTAGCATTCCAATGAGAATACTCTTCGCTATAATCTGATACAATGATTGCAGAGGCATAAATCTTGTCGCTTTCCATAAAAGTTGGAATGCCATTATCCTCAAATGTAAATGGAGGAACCCCATAGTTGCCTACAAGCGGATAAGTAAGTGCCATTAGCTGACCTGCATAAGATGGGTCGGTAAGACTTTCCGGATAGCCCATCATAGCTGTATTAAAAACCACCTCGCCGGCTACCGGGGCATCATAGCCAAAAGAGCTTCCGTGGAACTTTGTTCCGTCGCCTAAAACTAAAGTTACTTTCTTCATTTATTGTTATGACTTTTAAAACTTTTGTTCGTATTGATATGATTTCTCTATGTAATTTATAAACGCCTGATTACAGAGTCGTTTTCCTCCTCGTGTCGGATAATTACCTGTAAAATACCAATCGCCTTTATGATTAGGAATTGCATCATGCAAACCTTCTATAGACTGAAAGACCAACTCCACATCGGCCCTCATTCCTTCCGGACGCAACATTTCTACTATCTTTTTATTTATATCTTCTACCGTAAACGATCTATAAATATCCTGCACACAATTTCGAATATCATCCCCCTCCTTAGTTAGTTCTATCTGACAGTTTCGATAAGTATCATCTATAAGTTGATACATTCCTCTGTCTTTAATAAGTTCTATTGTTGCACGGAACACACAAAACTCCTCAAGACGAGGCATATCTATTCCGTAATAATCAGGATAACGTATCTGTGGAGCACTCGAAACAATGACAATTTTCTTTGGCATCAATCTGTCAAGTATACGGAATATACTCTCCTTTAGTGTTGTACCTCTTACTATACTATCATCAATGATTACGAGATTATCTACATTAGGACGCACACTCTCATAAGTAATGTCATAAACGTGTGAAGCCAAGTCATTACGTGAGTTTCCCTCTGTTATGAATGTACGCAATTTAATATCTTTCCAAGCCACCTTCTCGGAACGGACATAATCTTCAAGTATTGTCTCCAGTTCCTCACGTGTTGGAATATGTCCGAGAGCCTCTATGCGCTTGATTTTCTGTTCGTTGATATAACGCTTAAAACCATTTAACATTCCATAGAAAGCCACTTCCGCCGTATTAGGAATAAAAGAGAATACAGTATGTTCTGTGTCGTAATTCACAGCTTTAAGAATAGGCTTAGTCAGCTGCTCACCCAATTTCTTACGTTCCTTATATATATCCCTATCACTTCCGCGACTGAAATAAATGCGTTCAAAGGAACAGGCAGAATCTCCACGTTGCCCTATTATTTGCTCAAGATGACAAGAACCGTCTTTTTTAACGATAAGTGCCTGACCGGGATTCAATTCCTTTATATCATCACATTGCAAATCAAATGTTGTTTGAAGAACAGGCCGTTCACTTGCAAGGACAACGATTTCGTCATTTTTATAATAAAATGCAGGTCGTATTCCCCAAGGGTCGCGCATAGAAAACATTTCCCCACTACCCGTGATGCCACAAACGACATATCCACCATCAAAGTCGGTCATAGTTGTCTTTAAGACATTACTCATATCTACATGGCTATCAATATAGCGGGTTATATCCTGATTCTGCAACTCCTTGCTCTTCGCTTCTACAAAGTTGCGCTCAACCTCCCGATCAAGACGATGCCCCATAAGTTCAAGCATTATGTAGGAATCGCTATATATTCTTGGACTCTGTCCTTGTGTTGTCAATGTTTGAAAGATTTCTTCAATATTTGTCATATTGAAATTACCACACAAACAAAGATTTTTTGCTTTCCAATTATTCCGTCTCAAGAACGGGTGAACATATGACAGACCGCTTTTACCGGTAGTTGAATAACGAAGATGCCCCATATAAAGCTCGCCAACAAAAGGAATATTCTCCTTTGCGTAATCAACATCCGCAAGTTGCTCTGAGGTAAGTTTCTTCATTGGATGCTGAACGGTCTCAAATATCTTTGTTATCGCACTTGAGCCTTCAGCTCTTTCACGAAACATATATTCCTTCCCCGGTTCTCCTCCAAGTTTTACACAAGCAATACCGGCACCCTCTTGCCCACGATTATGCTGCTTCTCCATCATAAGATAGAGCTTATTCAACCCATACATCCATGTTCCGTATTTTTGCTGATAGTACTCAAGAGGCTTTAACAATCTTACTAAAGCAACACCACATTCATGTTTTATAGGCTCCATCTATAAGTTTTCCTTTTATTATTCTACAGTAACAGACTTTGCCAAATTTCTTGGCTGGTCTACATCCTTTCCTTTACATACCGCAATATGATAAGCCAACAATTGCAGCGGTATCGTTGCTATAAGCGGCTCCAAACATTCAATCACATTAGGAAGCTCTATCACATCATCTACGATTTTAGATATATCAACATCTCCTTTGCTTACGAGGGCTATAACCCTACCCTTACGTGCTTTTATCTCCTGAATATTAGAACGCACCTTTTCATACATTGCATTATGTGTAGCTATCACGACAACCGGCATATCCGAATCTATAAGTGCAATCGGACCGTGTTTCATTTCCGCAGCCGGATAGCCTTCGGCATGAATATAACTGATTTCTTTCAGTTTCAATGCTCCTTCCAAAGCCACAGGATAACCGAATCCGCGACCAAGATACAGGAAGTTGCGTGCATAAGTGAACATCCTTGCAAGGTCAGCCACCTTATCGTTTACCTTCAAAACCTCGCATATCTTATCCGGTATTTCACTCAAGCCTTTTACTATATCAAGATAATCTTTACGTGCTATTGTACCTTTAGCATCAGCGAGAGCAAGGGCAAACATTGTAAGAACCGTAACCTGACCTGTAAACGCTTTTGTCGATGCCACACCGATTTCAGGACCTACATGAATATAAGAACCGGTATCTGTCGCACGTGGAATACTTGAGCCAACAGCATTACAGATACCATAAATAAATGCACCACGACTCTTGGCAAGTTCAACAGCAGCCAATGTATCAGCGGTTTCTCCACTTTGAGAGATTGCAATCACCACATCCCCCCTACCAACAACGGGGTTGCGATACCTAAACTCTGAAGCGTATTCAACCTCAACTGGTATGCGGCAGATATTCTCTATCATCTGTTTGCCTATCAGTCCGGCGTGCCAACTCGTTCCACACGCAACAATAAGTATGCGCTTTGCATCTATCAACTGGCGTTTGAAATCGATAACGGCACTCAACGTAACGTGATTTGCATCCACATTAATACGCCCTCGCATACAGGTCATAAGACATTCCGGCTGTTCGAAGATTTCTTTTAGCATAAAATGCGGATATCCGCCTTTCTCTATCTGTCCGAGGTTTATATCTACTGTCTTGACTTCTGGTTCTTGATCTTCATTGAGCAAACTGACCACCTTGAGTTCTTCGTTCAGTTTGATTACAGCCACATTGCCATCTTCCAGATAAACGACTTGGTCTGTATATTCTATAATAGGAGTTGCGTCAGACGCAAGGAAGAACTCTCCCTCGCCTATGCCTACAACGAGCGGACTTTGCTTACGTGCTGCAATTATCTGCGTAGGATTCTCTTTATCCAATACAGCTATGGCATACGCACCAATAACCTGATGCAACGTTATACGAACAGCCGCAAGCAAGTCGACGTTCTTCTTAGTCTTTATATATTCTATTAGCTGAACGAGTACTTCTGTATCAGTATCTGACCTGAAATTAACTCCTTTTTCAATGAGTTTGTTCTTTATTTCTGCATAGTTCTCTATTATACCATTATGTATAATAGCCAAATTCTTGGATGAAGAGAAGTGTGGATGGGCATTTACAGAAGACGGTTCTCCGTGCGTAGCCCAACGGGTATGGGCAATACCAACACAACCGGTAATATTTTTGTCAGAACAATAAGCCTCTAAATCAGAGACCTTACCCTTTGTTTTATAGACATTCAAGTCGCCGTTGTCATTGAAAAGAGCAACACCGGCACTGTCATAGCCACGATATTCCAATCTTTTCAGACCGTTTATCAGTATCGGATATGCCTCTTTAGTACCTATATATCCTACAATTCCACACATATATCATTTACTTTAAAATATTCTTACGTTAATCCGCCGCGCCATAGCAGTCGCGAATGTTTAGTCTCTCAATATCGTCACGAGCAACGATGCTATAGAGGTAGCAATTCCGATAAATGAGAACCATATAGTTGTAGAACTACCAATGCCAGAGTTCTTAGACTTTACCGAATTCGGCTCCACATATATAGCATCATTCTGCTGCAAATAATAATAAGGTGAGTTTATCAGATTTGCATCATTGAGATTCAGTCTCGTATGATGCTTCTCTCCTGTAGCATCTTCACGGATAAGTAAAATATTATCACGTTTGCCGTAGATAGTAAGGTCGCCCGCCTTCGCCAAAGCCTCTATAATGCTGATTTTCTCCTGATCTACAGGAATCACGCCAGGAGAAGCGACCTCGCCATAGACTGTAATATGATAACTTGACATCTGCACATTAACTACAGGATTCTCTGTACGCGCCAAATAAGGCTGTATCTTCGACTTAATGAGATTCTCACACTCAGTCCTTGTGAGGCCTCCAACATGAATCTTACCGATTAATGGGAAATTGATAAAACCGTCATTATCTACAAGATACGGTATATAAGAATTAGATCCTGTACCGCCGCCACCACTACCAGACGTAGTATAAGTAAGGTTAAAAGGCTCTGCTGCTTCCGGAACCGTAGTTTTAACCACAATAGTCAGCTCGTCTTTAGGCATAATCTTAGCATCAAACAACCCTCTCGACGGAGCCAAACTAATAGAATCTATATTCGTAAAATAAGTAACCCCCTTGCTGCTACCACAGCTTCCCAAAGCCATAATCATAGCAAAAGCTATGAAAGATAATAATAGTTTTTTCATTTCAAATTTATACGATATCGTTAAAAACGATGCAAAAATACTACTATTTTTCGACATTCACAAAACTTAATAGAATTTATTACAAAAAAAAGCACCCACAGAGACATTCCGTGAGTGCTTTTGTATTTAATAATTAAATAAATCCAACTTAATAGAACTTGAAATAGTTGCGAGCATTATTGTAGGATATATCCTCAACCATACGCGACAAGCTCTCCATATCATTAGGCAGCAAGCCTTTCTCTACATCATTTCCGAGTAAGTTGCAGAGCAAGCGGCGGAAATACTCATGACGAGGATAAGACAAGAAAGAACGACTATCTGTTAACATTCCGACAAAGCGACTGAGCAATCCAAGTACAGAAAGAGCATTCATCTGACGGGTCATTCCATCAAGCTGGTCATTAAACCACCAGCCAGAACCGAACTGTATCTTACCCGGGCAACTGCCATTCTGGAAGTTACCAAGCATCGTTGCGATGACCTCGTTGGCACACGGATTAAGACAATATAATATAGTACGTGTCAACTTACCCTTCTTATTAAGCTCATCCAAGAAGTGGCTCATAGCCTTTGCCGTTGTAAACTCGCCGATTGAATCAAAGCCGGTATCAGCACCGAGCTTATTATACATCAACGTATTATTATCGCGAATAGCACCATAATGGTACTGTTGAGTCCAATCAGCCTCATAATCCATCTCTGCGCATACCGTGAGGAATGCGTGCTTATACTGGCGAACTTCCATCATTGAGAGCTGCTGACCACGCATTGCCTTCTCGAATATCGTCTCTATCTGGCTATCTGTATACTCTTCATCATAGAACTCTTCTATTCCGTGGTCCGATAGTTTGCAACCGTTCTCCGTGAAGAAGTCATGGCGTTTCTGCAATGCATCGACCATATCAGCGAACTTGTTTATCTCTACGCCCGACACTTCTGCGAGTCTCTTAACATAATCAGCAAACTCCGGTTTCTCTATATTCATCGCCTTATCAGGACGCCATGCCGGTATCATCTTAATCTCGAAGCCGCTCTCACGGGTCTGCTTGTGATAACGCAGGTCATCTACGGGGTCGTCGGTCGTACACACGCACTCCACATTATAATGACGCATGAATCCGCGAGCCGTATATTCCGGCTGCTGCAACTTGGCATTACATTCGTCGAAAATCTCACGTGCGGTCTTCGGGCTCAACAGCTTATCGATTCCGAAAGCAGTTTTCAGCTCAAGATGTGTCCAGTGATACAATGGATTGCGGAATGTATATGGCACCGTTTCAGCCCACTTCTCAAACTTCTCCCAATCGGTTGTATCTGTTCCTGTGCAATATTTCTCATCTACACCATTAGTACGCATCGCACGCCACTTATAGTGGTCTCCGCCAAGCCAAAGCTCGGTAATGCTCTTAAACTTATGGTCTGATGCTACCATCTCCGGAATAAGATGACAATGATAATCTATGATTGGCATCTTAGCTGCATGATTATGGAAAAGTTCCTGTGCTGTTTTAGTCTCCAAAAGGAAGTTTTCATCCATGAATTGTTTCATAATAGAAGTATTTTTATAGTTGTTTATAAATTTATTATTGTAGTTTGTATTACTTTTTATTGTGCAAATATAATCGTTTTTTTTGGAACTCTTTAGAATTTAAGCTAAATTTGCACTAAAATTCACGTAAACGATGTCGTGCTATGAACAATAACAGAAATAAGGTATTATCAATACAGCGCAAAGGCAAGGTACTTCTTATATATACGGGAGGTACTATCGGGATGGGGTGCGACCAGCATACGGGAGCACTCGAACCCTTAGATTTCAACCACTTAGTAGAAAGAGTGCCTGAGTTCGGGCAGCTCCCGACCGATGTGGACACATACCAATTCAACCCTCCAATAGACTCCTCAGATATGTCTCCGAGCAAATGGATTCAGATTGCAAGGATAGTTACCGACCGCTACGCCCAATACGACGGCTTCGTAATACTGCATGGCACTGACACTATGGCATATACAGCATCGGCACTATCGTATATGTTCGAGAATCTCACGAAGCCCGTAATACTCACAGGAAGCCAACTTCCGATAGGCCAATTACGGACAGATGGCAAGGAAAATCTTATCACGAGCATCGAGCTTGCCTGCGCGCATTATGATAATGGCATGACTATCGTACCCGAGGTGTGCATCTATTTCAACGGGCATCTGTTGCGAGGCAACCGCTCCACAAAGCAGAATGCAGACGGCTTCAACGCTTTCGACTCATTCAACTATCCACATTTGTGTGATGCAGGTATTAATTTCACATACCATTATCACCATATTCTAACCCCTGACTATAACAAGCCGATGATTCCGCATCTCGCCTTAGACTCTAATGTTATAGTCTTTTCTTTGTTCCCTGGACTGCAAGAAAGCATAATACGCCATATTCTTGACGCGCCGGAATTACGTTCTATCGTAATGCGGTCATACGGAAGCGGAAACGCCCCTCAAAAACCGTGGTTGATGCGCATACTAAAAGAAGCCAGCAACCGTGGCGTTACGATTGTAAACATAAGCCAATGCGTGTCGGGACAAGTGGAGATGTCGCGCTACAACACAGGCTACCAGTTGAAAGATGCCGGAGTAATAAGCGGATATGACAGTACCGTAGAGGCTGCCGTAACCAAACTTATGCACCTGCAAGCACGCTTCCCTGACAACAATATAGTGCGAGAATACATGAATCGGAATATTGCCGGTGAGATAACGATTTGAGAAAAGGAAACAGGACATATAATATTCTGATTTACAAGATGAAAGAATATAAAACTTATATTTTTGATTTAGATGGTACTTTGCTTAGCACTCTCGGAGATTTGGCCGCGAGTACCAACTATGCATTGCGCACCAACGGAATGCCGGAACGGACGCTTGACGAGGTCAGACGCTTTGTCGGAAACGGAGTTAAGAAACTGATAGAACGCGCCGTACCAGGCGGAATAGATAACCCACTGTTTGACAAGACTTTTGAAACTTTTCGCAAACATTATCTTCAACATAATCTTGACACTACAAAACCATACGAAGGCATCGAAGAAACGTTGCGTGAGCTCAAGAAAAAGGGCAAGAATTTAGCGATTGTGAGCAACAAATTCTATGTTGCGACACAAGAACTCGCACGACATTTCTTCCCTGACACAATAAGCGTTGCCATAGGTGAGCGTGAAAATATACGCAGGAAACCAGCTCCGGACACCGTGATTGAGGCATTGAAACAACTCGGATGCGACAAGGATGGGGCTGTATATATCGGCGACAGCGATGTCGATATCATGACTGCCCGCAACTGCGGCATACCTTGTATAAGTGTCTTATGGGGATTCCGCGACAAAGATTTCCTTATTGAACACGGTGCCGAAACGTTCATATCCAGTCCGCAAGAACTGCTCACATAGATAAAGAAAACGCCCTATACATTACATATAATAGGAAAGGAAATACGAACAATGAAGAAATTACTTGTTTTTACAATCGTTTTAGTCGCATTATCGGGCTGCCACGAGAGCCTTGAAGACCGTGCCGCACGCGAAACCAAAGAATATACAGAGAAGAACTGCCCTACTCCTACGGTCAATTTCACACGCATGGACAGTATCACATTCGACAAATCGTCTCGCACAGTGAACTATTACTACACATTATGCGACAAGGCGGACGATACAGAAATCATAAACAAGCAGAAAGACGAACTGCGCAAAACGCTACTAAAGAGTCTGAAAGCATCCACTCAACTGAAAGTTTACAAGCAGGCCGGCTTTAATATCAAATATGTATATCATTCGGAAAAGTCTCCAGGCACTACCCTTTTTGAAGCAGAATACACTAAGAAAGATTATTTATAGAACACTCACATAATATATATAAGCCTTATGAATTGTGCATTTTTACAATTTGTAAGGCCAAATTTTAGTCTTTCTTTTTGGCCCTAAAAATCTTAAGTCATTCTGTGAAAAATCCTTACAAGTATCGCTCTCAGAATTGCGAATTTACAAACAAAATCTTTTTTGCTTGGAAATATCGCAAAATACGGCGTTTTTGGCAGTTTTAATATAAAGTCCTGACTATCAGAAACTTACCTCATTTCATCTCAAATCGACCTTTTGAAAGTATTTTTCCTGCATCTTTAAAATTGATAAAAAAGGCCCTCAAAGCCCTCAAAGTAGCCACTTAACCATCTTAGGTGGCTACTTTAACCCTCTTGAGTGCCTGCCTTAAGCCTCTTCAGTGGCTACCTTAACAGCGTTCAGTGGCTATCTTAACAGCCTTGAGTGGCTACTTTGAGAAAGCCAACAAACGTTAAATCCGGCAAAAACGGCGTTTTTGATGTTTTCGGGAACGTCAATTTCAGACGAAAAATGGCTCTGATTTTTTCTAATGGAGGCACTTTGGGAGTTTTGAGTTACGAATTTTGAGTTTTAAGTTGGGATTTTTGGGGCTAAAAATTAGCGGAAATGAGCAACTGAACCTATATTTAACAGTTCTTCACACAACATTGTATGTGTGTTGTTTGTCAATAAAGTTTACTCAATTTGTATAAAAAACTCAATTCCAATAAGGTCATAATGTGTCAACAAAAAAGACTTTTAACAACATAATCTATCCATATCTTGGCAACCATATTAACAAGTTAGAGGATTATACATTTATATTTCCTATTTAAAACTCAAAAGTTTCTTTTATAAGATGAAACTTTTATATCTTTGCACAAAACGTCCATATAAGGATAAGCTCTCTTTGTCCGCTATTTCGTAAAACGAATAATGAGTGATATTTAGACGTTGCAGACACACAATAAGACTGTTATGGCATCTTCAAAGAAAATAAAGACAAACAATAAACAGTACAGTACAAAAGCAGGAAACACGATGCGGGGCAGAAAAACCCCATACGGTTGTGTGGCATTTGTTGTCATAGCCTTAACTGTCGGTATTACCATATTACAGGAAGAGAAGGCGAAAAAAGAAAGAAACGGAAACAAACACGCTATAGAAAGCCCTACAAGAATGGTATCTGACAGCATGACCATAGGGAATATGCCACATAAGACAAAAGAAGAAATACCTACAAACAAGATACAATATCCGCCGAAAGAAATGCTCGAATATGCTCAATACTATCAGGAAGGATACGAAAAAGGATTAGAAGACGGACAGACAGACTGTGACGACGGAGACTATCAGGCAAGCTATGACAACTCAAACAAGTATTCCGGCAAGAAAGCGGCATACTATCGGGACGGATATGAGGATGGATATGAAGAGTCATACGAGGAAGTTATTGACCTCATGGAAAGCGGAAACAGCGATATTGACGAGGAGCTGGCAGAATAAACAAGATTACGACAGACCGGGCGTCAGTCGTAATCAGACACCACGGAATTGATGAAATCATTCATAGGCTTTGCTATCTCAAACATACGCGCCGTCTCTTCGAGCCAACAGTCGCTATCAAAAAATTCGTCTGCCACACGGTGCCAGCAGGCATAATCTTTCATCCGTAGATATTCAATATGTTCATAATCACGTGGAAAATCTTTCGGACAAGTTTTCAACGCAGCCAAACCGAATCCCTTTTCGGAGAAAGTTTCATCCTCATCTGTCATCAATCCCGCATTTGGATAGCCATACAAACTTACGAATCGTTCATTATCAACACAGCGCAGCCACTCGTCTATATTGCCCATTATCTCGTTGCGGCAAGCCGTAAGAATGTTCGTTGGCAACCAGTAGGAACCGCACGAAAGGAAACATCGCCCGGGCTGTATATGAATATAATATCCGGCACGTAGACTTTTTTTGCCTCTCTCACAGATATACGCACCGAAATGCCTCTTATACGGCGACTTATCTTCTGAGAAACGCACGTCACGATAGAATCTGTAACAACAGTCTTTCGGCTCAAGATGAGCTATGTTAGGGTCGAACTCGGCAATACGCCCTATCAGTTGAGCCACTCCCTTTTCGAAATCAGCCTTACATTCCAAGTACTCATCTTTGTGTTCAGCAAACCATTCACGATTATTGTTTGCCGCTACATCACGCAGAAATCCTAATATTTTCTTTACTTTCATAATCCGCTATAACTTACTACCCTCCAATATCTTAGGGCAAATGTTGTCAAACTTGCATTTATCACACTTCGGCATACGGCTCGTGCAAACATAACGCCCGTGCAACAGCAACCAATGATGCGCTTTAGGCACCACATCCTCGGGAATATTGGCAATAAGGCAACGCTCCACCTTATAAGGAGTATTTGCTGTCTTTGGCACAAGCCCCATACGATGGCTCACCCTGAAGACGTGCGTATCCACGGCCATTGTTGATTTACCGAACCATACAGCCTGTATCACGTTGGCCGTCTTGCGCCCTACTCCAGGCAGTTTCACGAGTTCATCAAGTCCTTCAGGCACCTCACCGCCGTAATTAGCCACTATCATACGAGCCATTTCTACAAGGTGCTTCGCCTTTGAATTTGGATAAGACACGCTGCGTATGAATTCAAAAACATCCTCCGGCTCTGCTTTAGCCATTTCTTCTGGAGTAGGATAACGGCGGAACAATGCCGGCGTAACTTGATTTATACGCTTGTCTGTACACTGTGCGCTGAGCAAAGTGGCACACAAAAGCTGAAAGGCGGTGCCGAATTCCAATTCTGTTGTTACTTCCGGCATTCGTTTTTGGAAGTATTCTATAATATAATTATATCTTTCCTTGCGCGTCATAGTTTAATTGTAACTAAACAAAAATGGCGCAAACATTCACGGAGTGGCATTCTACAAGATGTAAGATATAGCCCATCTGATTCGTAAATATTTGCGCCATCATAGGATTCCTACAGGAAATCCATTGATATAATTATTTCTTCATTCCCTTATAAGCCTTATTCAAGCCCTTCACTACCACATCGGTAATGTCGTTTGCCTTGTCAGCATAAAGGATATTATCGCCCTGCTTTGCAAGAATCATCGAGTATTTCTTGTCTTTATTGAAAACATTCAGATAGTTGTGAATGCTGTCAGAGAGGGCTTTGTTATACTTTGCCACCTCGCTCTGATACTCAGCACCAAGACGTTGTTGCAGTCCATCGGCATCCTGTGCCTGCTTCTGAAGACTTGCCTGAATCTGCTGAGCCTGCTGCTGTGTGTACTTGTTAGACTGAATACCCTGCTGGAAGTTTGCCGCAGCCTGCTGCAAGCTCTGTTGCTTGCCTGCCAAAGTCTTTTGAATATTCTGCTCTTTCTGCTGCATCAGCTTTGTAACGTCCTTCCAATATGTATATTGACTCATTATGGAATCCACCTCTACGTATGCTATTTTCTGCTCAACCTTCGGAGCTTCTGCATTTGTAGCAGCCTTAGTGTCGTTCTGTTGTGGCTGGTTGTTGCACGATGTGAAAGCACAAGCTACGAATGTAGCCACTGCCATAGTACTGATAATCTTTTTCATGTCTTATTTCTTTAATGTTTTTTTTATTCGCATTATTTAGATATATACGCAGGTAGCGGATGTTTATCCGCGTCTTTCCTTCACCTTATTCTTATGGGCACGCGCCTCACGGTCTTGGTCAAGCACGCAATGAATGCCCAGTTTGCGCAGCGCAGGGTTGTCATGAATATGCTGAGAAGAAAACTTTCCGTTTTTTCTCGCAAACACCTTTACACAGAATAATGCCATTCCAATAGCAATTATTAACACGGTCAATATTAATGTTTCTACCATTTTTTATTATTTTTGCACTGCCAACAATCCCATAAACTCCACCATGAATGGTAAGCGCAAAAGGGATTCCGAATGCAAAGGTAGTGGAAAATGACCGAAGGACAAAACAATTTCATTTGTTTTTACCTTAAAACATATCATTCGAGAGGCTTACAAGCATTAAAACAACAAAAGAATAACGTTTTTTCAAATACAAAATACAATTAAAGCAATGAGTACAACAGAATTGAAACCGGCTCGCGTGTTCGAGCAGTTCGCAAAGGTAAACGCAATTCCCCGCCCGTCAAAGCACGAGGAAAAGATGATAGAGTTTCTGCAAGAGTTCGGAAAAGGCCACGGTCTGGAGACTATAACCGACGAGACAGGCAACGTGCTGATACGCAAACCGGCCACTTCCGGATATGAGAACCGCAAAACCTTAATACTGCAAAGCCACATGGATATGGTATGCGAGAAGCTCGTAGATGTTGACTTCGACTTCCACAAAGATGCCATACAGACATACGTGGACGGCGAATGGATGGGTGCGAAGGGCACCACACTTGGAGCCGACGACGGTATCGGAGTGGCAATTGAGTTGGCTATCCTTGCCAGCGACGACATAGAGCACGGTCCGATAGAGTGCGTTTTCACACGCGACGAAGAAACAGGGCTTACCGGTGCAATGGGCATGAAAGCGGGATTCATGACCGGAGATATGCTCATAAATCTGGATTCTGAAGACGAGGGACAGATATTCGTATCGTGTGCAGGTGGTAAAAATACAACCGCGACATTCTCTTTTGAAAAGGAGGACGCACCCGAAGGACTTTTCTTCATGCAGATTTCACTGAAAGGATTGAAGGGAGGACACTCCGGCGACGACATCAACAAGAAACGTGCGAATGCTATAAAGATACTTTCTCGATTCATGTATAACGCTCAGGAGCGTTACGGTGTGCGCCTTGCGAGTTTCAATGGCGGCAAGCTGCACAACGCGATTCCGAGAGACGGTGTAGTGGTATTTGCCGTTCCAACAGCAAACAAGGAAGACGTAAGAGTTGATTGGAACGTATTTGCGACTGAAATAGAGGAAGAATATCACGTTACGGAGCAGAACATGGTGTTTGAAATGGGTAGCACAGATGCGCAAAAGGTATTACCTTTGGAAATAAGCACCAAGCTGATACAGGCTTTGCAGGCAATAGACAACGGTGTATTTGCCATGTGTCAGGACGAGGCTTTGGCATGGATGGTTGAGACTTCGACGAATACTGCAAGCGTCAACACTTCTGACAATAATGTGGTTGTAGTAACTTCGCAGCGCAGTAACGTGATGAGCGCACTTGATAATCAGGCCAATACCGTAAAGGCCCTGTTCCAATTGGCAGGCGCAGAGGTCGTGCAAGGCGACGGTTATCCGGCATGGAAAATGAACGCAAACAGCGAATTGGCTAAGACAGCAGTAGAGACTTACAAGGAGTTGTTCGGCAAAGAGCCTAAAGTTTTGGGCATACACGCTGGCTTGGAATGTGGACTGTTCTCTGAGAAATACCCGCATCTCGATATGGTTTCATTCGGTCCGACACTCAGGGGGGTACACTCTCCAGACGAGCGACTGCTCATTCCTACCGTTCAAATGGTATGGGACCATCTGCTCGCGATACTGAAGAATGCACCTAAGAAATAAAATAACGATACATGAAAGCATGAATGGTTCTGCAAAAAAACGGAATCATTCATGCTTTTAACGTTTATAGGAAGAAATTATAACGCCTATATTATATATAATAAGGTATAAGACAAGGAAATGATGAAGAAAATTTCGATACTCGCATTAGCGTGTTGCGCCCTCCTAATCGCATCATGTGGCAAGAAGCATGAGGCAAAGTCGACTGTAAAAGAGTTTATCTCGGCCAACTTCACCGATAATGATTATAGCATAGAAAGCTACACCGACATAGATTCCACCAACTACGTTACGCCCGAAGCGATAAAACTGATGCGTCAGAACATTGCCCAAAGCAACGCATATAAGAAAGATATAGCGTATGCCGAAAAGCAAGGCAAACAGCTCATGTATATGACTGTAACGATGGAAAAGGAAAACGAGAAGGTGAAATACACATTCTATCTCACACCCGACCTAAAGGAAGTCGTGGCATTCAAATAGGAACGGCAACTACATAGCAGTATGTCAGATTGCCATTTGCATACCGACATACTGTCTTACTGACTTTCTCGCTGCTCCTAAAAGGTTTTCTACGCTTTTATAATTGAGTTTCAGGGCATCGGAAATCTCTGAAATTTTCAGTCCATTGTATATGTTCATCTTGTATATCTCACGTTGCTTCGATGTGAGACGTGCTATTCCGCGTTCCAATATTTCATTTATTTCCTTTGCCGAATATATTGTTTCCACATCGTCAGCATCACTGCTGTTGCGATAAGGGGTGTGCAATAATCTGTGTTCAAACTCCTCCACGGCCCTATGATGACGCCAATAATCGTATATAAGATTACGTGCCACGTGCCAAACCAATGCGGGAAGCGTAACTTCCGTTATCATTCTTGTAGAACAAAGAAGTCGCTCGAAAACCGTTTGCACGATGTCTTCGGCAACATAAGAGTCGCCAATACGGCCACACACGAATAGAAAAATATCATTCCGGTGTTCCTTATAATAATGACATATTATAGTATTGTTATTTTTTGTAAATGTCATAAATATTAGTTCTTATAGTAGAGATATTGCAAATATAGCACAAAAACACGAGATACGAAATAAATGACGCTGTTTTTTGCTTTTTTAATATTCTTTTTTGGCACGGTATTTGTAAACTCATTGTACAGAACATTAATAAACAAATACAGATATGCAAACAGGTAATATTGGGGTTACAACCGAGAACATATTCCCCGTCATCAAAAAGTTCTTGTATTCAGACCATGAAATCTTCTTGCGCGAGATGGTAAGCAACGCCGTCGATGCCACTCAGAAAATAAAGACTCTCGCACAGAAAGGCGATTTCAAAGGCGAATTGGGCGACATAACCGTACACGTGAGCCTCGATGAGAAGGCAAAGACACTGACTATAAGCGACCACGGAATAGGTATGACAGAGGAAGAGATTGACAAATACATCAATCAGATTGCATTCTCGGGCGTAAGCGACTTCCTCGACAAATACAAGGACAACGCCAACGCCATCATCGGACACTTCGGTTTGGGCTTTTACAGCTCATTCATGGTAAGTAATAAAGTGGAGATTATCACCAAGAGTTACAAGGACGGAGCAAAGGCTGTGAAATGGAGCTGCGACGGAAGTCCGTCGTTCACCATCGAAGATGCTGACAAATCCGAACACGGAAGCGATATCATCCTGCACATAGACGATGATTGCAAGGAGTTCTTGGAGAAGCACAAGATAGAAGAACTGCTGAACAAGTACTGCAAATTCATGGCCGTGCCTGTGGCTTTCGGCAAGAAGACAGAATGGAAAGACGGTAAGCAGACCGAAACCGATGAGGACAATATTATCAATAATGTAGAGCCGCTGTGGACAAAAGCCCCAAGCACATTGAAAGACGAGGATTACAAGAGTTTCTACCGCACACTCTATCCGATGCAGGATGAGCCATTGTTCTGGATTCACTTGAATGTCGATTATCCGTTCAACCTAACAGGTATCCTGTATTTCCCACGTATAAAATCGAATATCGAACTCCAGCGCAACAAGATACAACTCTATTGCAACCAAGTATTCGTAACCGACCAGGTCGAAGGAATCGTACCGGAGTTCCTCACACTGCTGCACGGTGTCATCGATTCACCGGATATTCCGCTTAATGTGAGCCGTTCGTATCTGCAAAGCGATGCCAACGTGAAGAAAATCTCTACATATATCACAAAGAAAGTGGCTGACCGTCTGAACAGTATTTTCAAGGAAGACCGCAAGGACTACGAAAGCAAGTGGGACGACCTGAAGATTTTCATCAACTACGGTATGCTTTCGCAGGAGGATTTCTATGACCGCGCAAAGGACTTCGCGCTGCTTAAGGATGTAGACGGAAAGTACTTTACGTTTGACGAATACAAGACGCTAATAAAGGACAACCAGACTGACAAGGAAAGCCAGCTCGTTTATCTGTATGCGACAGACAAAGAGGAGCAATATACATATATTGAGGCAGCAAAGGCTAAAGGATATAGCGTACTGATGCTCGACGGCCAGCTCGACGTTCCTGTTGTCTCAATGCTCGAACAGAAGTTTGAAAAGAGCCGCTTCACTCGTGTCGATGCTGATATCGTTGACCGCCTGATAGTAAAGGAGGATGCAAAGAAGGCTGAACTGAGCGACGAGGAACGTGACAAATTGTCAGAAGTATTCCGTTCGCAACTGCCATCATTGGATAAGACCGACTTTAATGTAGATATTCAGGCTCTCGGCGAATCTGCCCAGCCGGTTATTATAACTCAGAACGAGTATATGCGCCGCATGAAGGAGATGAGCCGCTATCAGGCAGGAATGAGCTTCTATGCTCAAATGCCGGATTCATACAGTATGGTTCTCAACTGCGAGCACCCTTTGGTCAAGAAAGTATTGAGCGACGCGACCGCAAAGACCGAAGAAGAACTGAAGCCTGTTCTCGGTGAGATTCGAGGTCAGGAGGCCCGTCTGGCTGTGCTCCGTCAGGAACAGGACAAGAAAAAGCCGGAAGAAATCACACAGGAAGAGAAGGACGATTTACAGAATACGCAGAAGGCTATAGACGAACAGAAGGGCAAGAAGAACGCCATCATCGCCTCATACGCAAAGGACAACAACATCGTTCATCAGATTATCGACCTCGCTTTGTTGCAAAACGGTATGCTTAAGGGTGCTGCTCTCGACAGTTTCATCCGCCGCTCCGTAGAAATGATAAAGGAATAACAAAATCTTCTCTATACTTTATATAGGGAAAAAGCAAACTATAAAAAGTAAACGCCCACAGGATAATATCCCACGGGCGTTTACTTTTTATATTACAGATATCAATCCCACAAGCTGTAATTATATTCTATGTACTCATCGTAATCGCCGAATGGCTGATAAAGAAAAATCTTAAACGACACAAACAGTGCAGTACTAAGCCCAAAATACTCAAGTAATCAAGCCTAAATTACTCAAATAATCAAGCCCGAATTACTCGAGTACTACACCCAAAATACTCAAGTACTACACCCAAAATACTCAAGTACTACGCCCAAAATACTTAAATACTACGCCCAAATTACCCGAGCTTCACCATGCGACAGAAATTCAAACACAATCTCTTTGCAAGTCAGGGGAATATCTAAACGGCTTAGAACTGGAAATAGATGAACGGCTGAACTTCGCTGCTCTTCACCTGAATCACGATATAAATCACAGCAACTACAAGTAAGGCCGCAACCACTACTCCACCCTTTTTAATTCCGAGAACTATCTTTTCTTCCCATGATGAAGGCAACCAATGAGTGATAAAGGCAAAGGCAATCATCATGAACACATACTTATACCCCTCAATGACACGCGGCAAAAGCTCTGGCTCGAACTTCGTAAACAGCCTGTCTAACATTGTATGAGCTACCGTAAAGTCTTGGTTGCGGAATAAAATCCAAGTAAGACACAGCAAATGGAAAGTGATTATCACGGCAAAGAAACGGCGGATGCCGGCCGGATGATAATGTCTGTCGTGGCGCATGACAACCTGGGAGAAGAATTTATGTATGCAAACAAGCGCTCCATGCACAGCTCCCCAAATAACGAAGTTGAGACTTGCACCGTGCCAAAGGCCACAAAGCGTCATGGCTATAATCTGATTAACATACATTCTGACCTTGCCCACACGGCTTCCTCCCAAAGAAATATAGACATAATCGCGAATCCAAGAAGACAAGGATATGTGCCAGCGCCGCCAGAAGTCGGAAAGTGAGTCGGCCTTGAACGGAGCGTTGAAGTTTATAGGAAAGTGGAAACCAAGCAACAAAGCAATGCCGATTGCCATATCGCTATATCCAGAGAAATCGCAATAAATCTGAATGCTGTAACCATACAATCCCAACAGAATTTCGCCACCCGAGAACAACGTCGGGTTATCGAATATACGGTCAACGAAATTAAGGCTTATATAATCGCTGATTACAGCTTTTTTGAACAATCCGATAAGCACAAAATAAACTCCGCGCGCAAACATATCTGGCGTGATGCAAAGCGGTTTGCGTATCTGTGGCACGAAATCACTCGCTCTTACAATAGGGCCGGCGACAAGTTGCGGGAAGAAAGACACGTAGAATGCGTAATCGAGCAATGAAGGCAACGGCTTCAGCGTGCCACGATAGACGTCTATGGTGTAGCTCATGCTCTGAAACGTAAAGAAACTGATGCCCACAGGAAGGAATATATCCCACGGTTGGAAGTTATTGCCAATAGCCTGCGAAATCATTCCCGCCAAGAAATTGGTGTACTTGAAGTATGACAACAGTCCCAAATCAATGACCATACTCAAAGCAATCAGCCACTTTTGCGCTTTCTTATTACCTTTTCGGCGCGCTATGGCATTAGCTATATAGTAGTCGCTGACCGTAACAACTCCCAAAAGGAAGAAGTACAGGCCACTGCTCTTATAATAGAAATAGTAAGAAAACAAGGTCACGAACAACAATCTTGCCGTGAGCTTCTTTCTCAGAGCCATATATAATAATGTGAAAATAACAAATAACGCCAAGAAGATTCCCGAAGAGAATATCATCGGTTCTTTGGGGTTATACTGAAGTATGTTTAGAATCTTATATAATACATCCATTATTCCATGCTTTCTTTTATAGCTTTCTGCCTATTGGTCCAGTTCTTTTGTCCTGCAACAAACGAGTCGAAAATGTGTTTCGATATTATCTTTCCACCTTTATAATTAATGTGTACGAAGTCTTTTGAGCCACACCCCTGTCCGGTCAAGCGTCCCATAGAGCCTTCGCCACCCATCGCCAAGAACAGATTATAAAACGCCACCCCAGTCTCTGATGCCAACTTCTCTTGGTATCCGGCCAACATCTCTACGCCATGCATTGTCCCGATTCCGTTTGACGTGTGTGTTCCACGGTCGGGTGTACTCACTATGAGCAGACTGGCTTCGGGGAAACATTTCTTGAAGTGAGCCACTACAGACTTCATCGACTGCATATACGCCTCAACTTGTTTGCCCGTTGATTTAGCAGTAATGGCATTCATACCGAACTGTAATATAATAAGGTCGTATGGACGCTTGCTATTGAAATCGCACAAAGTGGCTTCCGGAATCTTCGACAATGTGGTTCCAGACGAACCTCGCATACTAAAATTATCGATTACGATGCCATTATCCGACTCTAAGGCTACGCCAAACAAGGTAGCTCCACTTCCGGAAAGTGAATAATGAATATTGTTCATTGACTGTTTAGTCTCAACAACCTGCAAACCGGATGCAGCTCCAAGAGACCTAAACGAGGAAGTCCCACCATCGACAGACATATTTATACTAAGTCCTGCTGGCGCTTTGCAATAGAGACGGGCTACATTCCACTTAGCCACATGGGGATATTCCGCCTTTGAATGCAAACTGACACTTGCACCGGAAGCCATCGGATAATAGCGTTCTGCTATACCTCCATTCGCAAAAGTATAACTGTCGCGCTTCATAACCATATGTTCTGTCAGGCCGGAGAAGCTGTGCATGATGGTGCGTTTATATTTATTCAGTTCGTTGCCGGCATCTATCCATCCCACTCCATATCCTCCATAACGGGCTTGCATAAGCTCGCGCAAGTCGGAAACAAGGATGTCTCCCTCTATAAAAGAATCGCCATAATATGCCACACGCACAGGCCTGCCTATGGATTTGTGACGTGAAAGCGAATCGAGAAGTGCATAAAAATGAGCCATTCCGCCGGCTTTTCCATTTGAAAAGTCAACAATACGTTGCACGCCTTTAGGCCAATTCTCCTTAAAACTAATCTTCTTGCCGTTTTTATCCGTACTTACGAGAGCTTCTCTCTTCGGCTCTACCGGTTTTGGTATTACATCTTTTTGTTCTTTATCGAGTGGGGAATCCGATATTTCGCTAAGAATACTGACCCTGCGAAGAGGCGTATCGAAAACACTCAATGACGGCAACAAATGAAGCAATAATAATATCAAGAATATAAGTCCGACAAAAATAAATGTTTTTTGTGTATTGTCTCTCATCTTGTTCACCTTATATTATTATTAAAATCATCGAGAACCTTAATGCCTTTCAACGTACATATACTTCTAATAAATAAAAATGTGAAAGTGTGAAAAAGCTCTTTGATGTCATATTTCTTATCCAATGAAGAACTCATTGCACCAGACATGGCTAAATCACTAAGTGTTCTCAGAATTTCAAAATTTACATTCTCCAAAAAATATCCTTCGTCTACCCCTCGCTTAAAGAACGCAATAGCCTCTTTCCGCCGCATCTCCTTTGTCTGTTTGAGTTGCATCATCACATTAGGATATTTACGGATTTCCTCTAAAAAGATTGGCTCTATTTTGCCCAACTCCACCAAAGAGTCTTTCAAATATCCTATCAAGATATCCATTACATTAGCTCCGGACTCATTAAGCTGTTTCATGCGATTGCGAGTCTCAAGCTCGTGAGTGCAAACAACTTCATATAGCAAATCCTCTTTGTTGTCATAAATCTCATAAAGCGTACGTTTAGATATAGAAAGAGCATTGGCAATATCATCCATCTTCACAGATTTTATTCCATTTTTATGAAACATTGACGTTGCGGTTGCTACGATTTTTACTTTCAAATTCTGCCTATAAAAATTATCAACCTTCATGTTTTACGTATAAGAATGTAATTTTGTGCAAAATTACAAAAAACTTTTATAAACCTAAATCTTTTAATATAGTTTTTATTACCTTTGCACATACATATATTTTTTGTGCAAAATAGAAACAACAAGATAACACTATGGTAAAGATTACGAAAGAGGCGGCATTAGAATATCACTCAAACGGCCGCCCGGGAAAGATTGAAGTAAAACCGACAAAACCCTATCACACACAAACAGACTTGTCTCTTGCATATTCGCCAGGTGTGGCATATCCATGTCTGGAGATACAACAGACTCCGAATGATGTATATAAATATACAGACAAAGGAAACCTTGTTGCCGTAATAAGTAATGGTACGGCTGTACTCGGACTTGGAGATATAGGTGCTATAAGCGGCAAGCCAGTAATGGAAGGTAAAGGATTGCTGTTTAAGATTTATGGTGGAATAGACGTGTTCGACATAGAAATTGATGAGAAAGACCCCGATAAATTCTGCGAAACGGTAGAAAGAATAGCACCATCGTTCGGTGGCATCAACCTTGAAGACATCAAAGCGCCTGAGTGTTTCAAGATAGAGGAACGCTTAAAAAAATCGCTCGACATTCCGGTTATGCACGATGACCAGCATGGAACAGCCATTATATCTGCTGCCGGACTGAAAAATGCTTTGGAAGTAGCAGGCAAAGACATTACTAAGGTAAAGGTCGTTGTCAACGGAGCCGGTGCTGCCGCTATTTCATGCACAAAACTTTATGTGGCACTTGGCGTCCGCAAAGAGAATGTCGTAATGCTGGACTCTAAGGGTGTTATCACTTCCGACCGCACAAATCTTACACCGCAAAAGGCTCTTTTCGCCACAGACAGAAGAGATGTGCACACTTTGGAAGAAGCTGTAAAAGGAGCTGACGTATTCGTCGGACTCTCCAAAGGTAACGTACTCACACAAGATATGGTGCGTTCTATGGCCGCATCACCAATAGTATTCGCATTGGCAAATCCTGTTCCGGAAATTTCATACGAAGACGCGATGGCCGCACGCCCTGATGTACTTATTTCTACCGGCCGCAGTGATTACCCTAATCAGATAAACAACGTTATCGGCTTCCCTTATATCTTCCGTGGAGCTCTTGACGTACACGCACGTGCCATCAACGAAGAAATGAAAATGGCAGCCGTACTCGCTATTGCAGACTTGGCAAAGCAACCGATTCCGGATGTGGTTAACGAGGTTTATCACGTTAACGACCTTAGTTTCGGCCCACAATACTTTATTCCAAAACCTATCGACCCACGACTGATTACGGAAGTTAGTTCAGCTGTGGCAAAAGCAGCAATCGAAAGCGGCGTGGCAAGAACTGAGATTACGGACTGGGAACACTACAAGCAGAACTTGCGTCAGCTTCTCGGTCAGGAAACAAAACTTACACGCAACTTGCATCTCACGGCTGCAAAGCATCCACAACGCATTGTATTCGCCGAAGGTGAGCACAACACCATGATGAAAGCAGCAGTACAGGCGAAGTCGGAAGGAATATGCCAACCTATCCTTCTGGGTAACCCCGACCGTTTGAGACGTATGGCCGCACGCTTGAAACTCGACCTCACAGACATAGAGTTGATAGATATGCGCGCAGACCACGAGCAAGGACGACGTGCAACATACGCAAAACACCTTGCCGAAAAACGCGCCCGCGAAGGCTATACATTCCAGGAAGCATACGACAAGATGTATGAACGCAACTATTTCGGAATGATGATGGTCGAAACCGGTGATGCCGATGCTTTTATCACAGGATTATACACAAAATACTCAAACACGACGAAAGTGGCAAAAGATGTCATAGGAATACGTCCCGGACACTCAACCTTTGGCACTATGCACATCGTGAATAGCCCTAAGGGAGCTCTCTATCTCGGTGATACACTCATAAACAGCGACCCGACAACTGAGGATTTGGTGGATATAACACAACTTGCTTCGCATACTGTTTCATTCTTCAACGAGCAACCGATAATATCCATGATAAGCTACTCGAACTTCGGTTCGGACAAGACGGCCGGCTCCATAAAAGTGAAAAACGCCGTAGCAAGATTGCATGAGGAGAATCCAGACTTGTGCGTAGACGGTGAGATGCAAATCGGATATGCATTGAATAAAGAGTTGAGAGACCAGAAATATCCATTCTCAAAACTGGTAGGCAAAGATGTCAACACACTTGTTTTCCCTAATTTGACAAGTGCCCGCTCATCATTCAAGCTGTTACAAATGCTAAGCAATGACGTGGAAATCATCGGCCCGATACAGATGGGACTCAACAAACCTATCCACTTCACGGACTCAGAATGTTCTGTAAGGGATGTTGTCAATATCACTGCAGTTGCCGCAATAGACGCATACGTTGAGAAGATCAAGAATAAGAATAATAAATAAAATACGAATAATACGAAAAAGGTGCTGTGTCAAAATAGGCGCAGCCTCTTTTTTTTATATGGTGTAAAACATAAAGCA
>ERZ1027188.78-NODE-78-length-41137-cov-6.934473_pt1 | contig 41137 bp, 39 predicted proteins | sample MGYA00519273_ERZ1027188 | MGnify/ENA primary metagenome ERZ1027188 (study PRJEB26926, sample SAMN06164623) | human gut metagenome | biome: ENVO:00009003; feature: ENVO:2100002; material: ENVO:00002003 | host: Homo sapiens | place: USA | collected 2012 ... | reverse complement strand
CAGCATCGACGCTGACCGTGCCCGCGAGTGGATCAAGACCGGCGCCCAGCCCACTGAGACCGTCCGCGCTCTGCTGAAGAAGGTCGACGTTCTGTAAGCCGGGGGCAAAGCATGAAGGATTTGCTGCTGTATATAGCCAGAAGCCTTGTAGAGCATCCCGATCAGGTGTCCGTCACCGAGGTCGAGGAGGGCGATGAGCTGACGCTGCAGCTGCGTGTGGCCCCTGAGGACATGGGCAAGGTCATCGGCCGTCAGGGCCGTATCGCCAAGGAGATCCGCACCGTGGTGCGCTCCTATGCCCAGCGCACCGGCGCAAAGGTTTCGGTGGATATCGTTGATTGACGAGAGAAGCTCCCGCTTTAGGCGGGAGTTTCTTTTTTGCCGCTTTTCTTTTGCGCGGCACTGGTGTATAATAACCGGGAGTATGCAAATGAACTTGTAGGAGGTCCCGCCATGTATGAAAATCGCCGGGAGATCATGCCGGATGTATTCCTGACCTATCTGCCCGCCCGCAAATTCAAGACCAGCCGCCTGACGCTGAACCTCGTCACCGGACTGGATCGCGCCACCGCGTCCGCCAATGCGCTGCTGCCCGCCGTGCTGAGCCGGGGTACCATGCGCCACCCGGATATGGAGAGCCTGTCCGCCGCCATGGATACGCTGTACGGCGCCACGGTGGACAGCGTTGTCCGCAAGAAGGGGGAGCGCCAGTGCATCGGCTTTGCCGCAGGCTTCATCGACGACGCCTTCACGCCCCACGGCGAAAAGCTGCTGGAGCCGGTGGCGGAGCTGATGGGCGAGATGCTGCTGGAGCCGGTGACCCGGAACGGCAGCTTTCTGGCGGAATATGTGGACAGCGAAAAGGCCAACCTCATCGACGCCATCCGCTCCCTGCGCAACGACAAGCGGGACTGGGCGGAGATCCGGCTCATGCAGGAGATGTGCGCCGGTGAGCCGTACGGCATCCTGCGTCTGGGCGACGAGGAGTCGGCGGGACGGCTGAGCCACCACGCCCTGTACCGCCACAGCGGTGCGCTGCTGGCAGGCAGCCGGGTGGAGGTGATCTACTGCGGCAGCGCGGAGCAGCAGCGGGTGGAGGATGCGGTGCTGTCGGCGCTGGCGGCTCTGCCCAGAGGCGCCGCGGCGCCCCTGCCCGCCATGGAGCAGCTGCCGCCCCGGGAGACGCCCCGAATGGTGACGGAGGTCATGGACGTGAATCAGGGCAAGCTGTCGCTGGGCTACCGCTGCACCACGGAGGATGTGCCCGCCATGATCCTTGCCAACCTGATCTTTGGCGGCACCAGCAATTCCAAGCTGTTTATGAACGTGCGGGAGAAGCTGTCCCTGTGCTACTACGCCTCCAGCAGCTATGCCCGCAGCAAGAATATCATGACCGTCTCCAGCGGCGTGGAGCAGAAGGACTGCGACCGCGCCATGGAGGAGATCGCCCGCCAGCTCACCGCCGTGCAGAACGGCGAGTGGGAGGATTGGGAGCAGGACGGCGCCCTGCAGGCCATGCTTAGCTCCCTTACGTCCCTGCCGGACTCCCAGGGTGCGCTGGAAAACTACTATCTGGGTCAGATCGCCACAGACGCCGGCGAGACGCCGGAGGAGCTGACCGCGGCGCTGCGTGAGGTCACGAAGGAGCGCATCATGGCGGCGGCCCGGTCCGCCAAGCTGGACACCGTGTACTTCCTGCACGGAAAGGAGGAGGCGTAACATGGCACATTCCGAAAAGACCGTCTATCCCCGCATCGGCGAGGAGGTCATCCGCACAACGCTGGAAAACGGCCTGCCGGTGTTCGTCGTCCCCAAGAAGGACTATCGCCGCAAGTACGCCATGTTCGCCACCCGCTACGGCGGCATGGATATGCGCTTTCAGCTGAACGGCCAGTGGCTGGACACCCCCGCCGGTATCGCCCACTATCTGGAGCATAAGATGTTCGACACCGAGGCGGGCAACGCCTTGCAGGAGCTGGCAAAAAACGGGGCAGAGCCCAACGCCTTTACCTCCAACGCCATCACCTGCTACTACTTCGACTCCACGGAGAAATTCTACGAGAATCTGGAGATCCTGCTGTCCTTCGTGTCCGTGCCTTACTTTACCGAGGAGAGCGTGGAGAAGGAACAGGGCATCATCGCCCAGGAGATCAACATGATCGAGGACAACCCGGAGTGGCAGGTCTACAAGCGTCTGATGCAGGCGCTGTACCACACCAGCCCCGCCCGCACCTCCGTGGCGGGCTCGGTGGAGAGCATCCGGCAGATCACGGCCCAGACCCTGTACGACTGCCACAAGGCGTTTTACACGCCGTCCAATATGTGTCTGGTGGTGGTGGGTGACGTGGACGCGGACAAGGTGATGGAGACGGCGCGCCGCATCCTGCCGGAGAGCAGCGGCCCCGATATCCCCCGCGACCACGGCCCGGCGGAGGATCTGACGGCGGCGCAGCCGGAGACCAGCTGCACCATGGAGGTGGCCATGCCCACCTTCCTTCTGGGCTTCAAGTGTGCGCCGCAGGCCGATGGGCCGGAGCAGATGCGCGCCACCGCCATCGGGGAGCTGGCCTGCGACCTGATGATGGGTGAGTCCAGCCCGCTGTATGCCCGGCTGTACAGTCAGGGGCTTATCAACGGCTCCTTCGGCGCCAGCTACGACATCCTGCCCGGCGCGGCCTACGTCTATGCCGGAGGCGACAGCAAGGATCCCCATGCCGTGGCGCAGGCCATTCTGGCCGAGGCGAAGCGCCTGACGGAGGAGGGACTGGACGAGGCGTATTACCGCCGCATCATCAACGCCAACTTCGGCGCGGCCATGCGGGCGCTGAACTCCTTTGAGTCCATCGCCGTGTCCATGGTGGAGGGCTGCTTCCGCCGCTACGACGCCTACCGGTTCCCGGAGGTCTACGACGGCATCACCCAGCAGGACGTGCTGGACTTTATCCGCGACAGCTTTACGGAGAGGGGCATGGCGCTCTCCATCGTGTATCCGAAGGAGGGATGACCCTTGCATATCATGACAGACAGCCCCATCCGCTTTCCGGGGCTTTTTGGAGACTGGGCGTTTACCGCCTCCGGTGTGGCCTTTCACATCGGCGGGAAGGCCATCTACTGGTACGGCATCATCATCGCGCTGGGCGTGATGCTGGCACTGTGGTTCTGCATGACCCAGCGGAAGAAGTACGGCATTACAGAGGATGACCTGCTGGACGCCGTACTGTGGGGCGTTCCGCTGGCCATCGTGGGCGCCCGGCTGTACTACGTGATCTTTTATCTCGATTTGTTCAAAAAGGCGGACGGCTCCTTCGACTGGGGCAGCGCCATTGCCATCTGGGACGGCGGACTGGCCATCTACGGCGGTGTGATCGCCGCATTCCTGACGGGCTTCGTGCTGTGCCGGAAAAAGGGCGTCAAGATGGGCGCGCTGACCGATCTGGTGGTCATGGGCTTCCTCATCGGACAGGCCGTGGGACGCTGGGGCAACTTCATGAACCGGGAGGCCTTCGGCACCGAGACGACCATGCCATGGCGCATGGAGCTGACCACGACCATGGGATCGAGCGTGGCCGTCCACCCCACGTTCCTGTATGAGAGCCTGTGGAACGTGGTGGGGCTGCTGCTCATCGTGTTCATCGTGGCCCGCGCCCGCCGGTTTGACGGCGAGAACACGTGGTTCTACTTTCTGTGGTACGGTCTGGGCCGGTTCTGGATCGAGGGCCTGCGTACCGACAGCCTGTATCTGTTCGACTGGACCATCGGCGGGCAGCCCATCCGGGTCAGCCAGGCGCTGAGCCTCGTGATGGTGCTGGTGTCCGCGTTTATGCTGTTCTACAACCTGAAGCTCCATCCCCACAAGCCGGAGGAGCTGTATGTCAACCAAAAGGCCGCCCGTGAGGCGGCGGAGAACCCGGAGGAATCCGGCGAGGAGCCGCCGCAGGACACCGCAGAATAACAAAAAAGAACTCTGACCGGCAGGTCAGAGTTCTTTTTTGGTACGAAGCTCAGAAGCGGCGTCCGCCCACAAAGTTGCGGCTGTAATAGTTGGTATTCAGGGAGGAGACGCACACGCAGTAGCCGTTGCCGGTGGAGGACGAAGCGTGGATGAACTGATCGTCGCCCACATAAATGCCCACATGGGAGGCGGGGTAGCTGCCGTCGGAGAAAAATACCAGATCGCCGGGCTGCAGCTCGCTGCGGCTGACATAGGTGCCGTACTTCAACTGGGGGGTAGCGCCGTGGGGCAGGGAGATGCCCAGCTGGTTATACACATACATGGTAAAGCCGGAGCAGTCAAAGCCGCTGGGGGAGGCGCCGCCGTAGACATAGGGCACGCCCAGATACTGATAGGCAATGCTGACGGCGGAGCTGCCGGAGCCGCTGGAGGGTACAGAGGATGTGGTGTTATCCGTGGAGGAGCTGCCGGTATCCTCTGCCGGCAGAGAGGTGCCCAGCGTCACATACTGCTGGGCCACATAGCCGTTGGTGCCGTTACAGGACACGGCGTACCAGCTGCCGCTCTGCGTCAGCACGGTGACAGCGGTACCCTTGGACAGGGTAGCCAGAATAGAAGAGGAGGTGTTGGCGTCGCTGCGGAGCCGGACGTCCGAGGCGTTGATGACGCCGTCGCCCAGCGTCTTGCCGGAGCTTGCCGCGGCGGTCAACTGCGCGGCGGCCTTCGCCTTGGCCTCCGCCTCGGCCTTCGCCTTGGCTTCCGCCTCCGCCTTGGCCTTAGCCTCCGCTTCCGCCTTGGCCTTGGCTTCCTCCTCCAGCCGCGTCACGGTGGCAACGGCGGCCTCCATCGCGTCCGGCGCAGCCGGCGTCAGCGCGGCGCACAGCGCCGCACCGGAGGTCAGACCCGAGCCTGCCGCGCTGACCAGATTGGAGGAGGCAGAGGGCAGGGAAACAGATGCGTGCAGGGGAATGGCATACGCCACCGGCATCATCGTCTCCTTGACCCGTCCGTTGAGGACGGTGAAGCCGGTAACGGCGGATATCATCATAACGGCGGCCAACGCCGCGATCAAAATGCGTTTCATAGGCTTACAGCTTTCCGGCCAGCGCCCGCTCCAGCCAGATGGTGCCGACGTCCATGGCCGCGTACAGGCTGTCCTTCTCGGACTTCTTCACCACCCGGTCGCGGGAGCGAAGATCGGGGTCCGTCAGCTGCAGCTGCACGGACACGCGGGTCGCCACGTCCATGTCCTTCTCCTTCTTGGTGTCGAGGATCTGGAACATCACAATGTATTTATCGGCCATGCTGCCGTAGTAGATCAGATTGTCCACCCGGCGCAGGGGATGATTTTTATAAACAAGGCCTTCGCCCTTTTTCACGTCTGCCATGAAAGTACCTCCATTGAAAAACTTTGTAACCGAATTGTAACACATCTGGCAGCGGCTGTCAACGCGCACCGGTAGGAAAAATTCGGAAAATGCCGTTGGAACGGGGAAAACAGGCGCAAAAAATGCCGCACGGCTATGCCGTGCGGCATTTTTGTCACAGCCTTTACAGCTCCAGATAGCTCTTGACCAGCACCTGCAGCAGCTCATCCCGGTCGATCTTACAGATCAGTGTCCGGGCAGAGTTGTGGTTGGTGATGTAGGTGGGGTCCGCCGACAGGATGTAGCCCACGATCTGGTTGATGGGATCGTAGCCCTTCTCCTTCAGGGACTCATAGACGGTGGTCAGGATATAGTGGACCTGTTGATCCTTATCCTCAGCCGCGTTGAACTTTCTGGTGTAATCGTCCATATTGGCACCGCCTTTCATCTATATGTCCCTTAGTATACGCCTTCTCCCGGTTTCTGTAAAGAGGGAAAAAGCGCCGGTGCCGGAAAAAGGGGGCTGCTTCAGCGGGAGCGCAGCTCCGCACCGAAGCGCTTGGACAGCTTTTTCAGCACGGAGTTGGCCACCTCCTCGATCTCGGCGGAGGTCAGGGTCTTTTCCGTGGAGCCGATGGTCAGCCGCGCCGTCAGGGACTTCTTGCCCGCCGGCACCTGCTTGCCCCGGTACTCGTCCACGAAGGACGCGCCGTGGAGCAGGGGGTTCTTCACGCCTTCGATGGTCTCGGCCACGTCTGCCCACTTCACCTCGCCGTCCAGCAGGAGGGAGATGTCGTAGTCGGTCATGGGATACTCCGCCAGATGGGTGAAGGTGTTGGTGCGGGAGCGCAGAGGCACCAGCGCATCCTGATCCAGCTGGAACAGCATGACATTGACGTTCTTGATGCCGCAGGCCATGGATGCCCGTTTGCTCAGCAGGGCCAGATCGCCGATGCGCTCCTCGCCCAGATAGATGTTGAGCCACACCACCTCGTCGGCCCACACGGGCTTTTCCACCTGCCGGAAGTCGTAGCGCTCCATGTGGGTGTAGCGGGGCATCATCTCCACCACGCCCTTGGCCTTGCGGAACAGGGCTGCCACGTCCTTGCCGGCAGACACAAAGGCGCCGGCTACGTTCTTGCGCTGGGAGGGCAGCTTTTCCCGGGGATCGTAGGGGGTGGTGTAGTCCGTGTCGTGGAACACCTGCGCCGTCTCAAAGATGGCGAAATCGCCGTAGTACCGCTCGTTCTTGGCCACGGCCTTGCACAGGTTGGGCAGCAGGGAGGAGCGGATAAAGCGCTCGGAGGGAGACGGCGGGGTGGACAGTGCCAGAATGCCGTCGGTGCTCTGGAGGATGGCGTTGACATACGACTCCTCCATCCACGGGTAGCTGAAGATCTCCTGCATCCCGCAGCGGATGGAGAGGTACTCCTTGATGTGGCGCTCCAGATCCTTGTCCAGCTGGTTGATGGCGCCGTCGAAGGAGGTGGTGATGGGCTCGGCCTCGAAGTTCTCGTAGCCGTACATCCGGGCGACCTCCTCCATGATGTCGGCCTTGATGGACACATCGCCGGTGGAGCGCCAGGTGGGGACCACCACATGCATATTGTCGCCGTTGAAGGTGAGCCGGAAGCCCAGAGGCGTCAGCTTGGCGGTGATGTCCTCCGGCGTCAGGGTCTTGCCCAGACGGCGCTCCAGCCAACTGACAGGCACGTCGATCTCCGCATTTTGCAGCGGCACGGGATAGTAGTCGGCAAGGCCGGTGACCTGCATATCGGGATACAGCTCACGGAACAGCTGCATGGACAGGTCGAAGGCCTGGTCACAGCGCTCGGGGTCGATGGCCTTTTCGTACCGGGCGGAGGCCTCGGTACGGTTGTCGTACCGTAGGGCGGTGCGGCGGATGCCGGCGGCCTGGAAGTTGGCCACCTCCAGAATGACCTTGCCCGTCTCGGGCAGGATGGAGTCCTTGGCGCCGCCCATGACGCCGGCCAGACCTACCACGCCTGCGTCATCGGCGATGGTCAGATCGTCGGCGGTGAGGGACAGCTCCTTGCCGTTGAGCAGCAGCAGCTTCTCGCCCTCCTCAGCACGGCGCACGATGATGTGACCGGCAATGTGGTCGGAGTCGAAAGCGTGGGTGGGCTGACCGGTGGCCAGCATCACATAGTTGGTGACGTCCACCAGCGCGTTGATGGGCCGCATACCCACGCGCCAGATGCGGCTTTGCATCTTATAGGGGGCGGGCTTGACGCTGAGTCCCTCGATCTGAGCGGACAGGTAGCGGGGGCAGCGCTCCGCATCCTCCACGGTGACGCGGAACCCGGCGGTGTTCTCTACGTTCCGGTCGAAGCGGGGGAACTCCGCCATGGGAAGATGGTACAGCGCCGCCAGCTCCCGGGCGATGCCGTAGTGACCCCACAGGTCAGGGCGGTTGGTCATGGATTTATTGTCGATCTCCAGAATGATGTCGTTGAGATCCAGCGCGTCGGCCAGCGGCGTACCGGCGGGGGCGTCGAAGGCGCTGAGGTCGAGGATGACGACCTCCCCCTCCACGGGGAACAGGTCGGCGAGGCCGATCTCCACGGCGCCGCAGATCATGCCGTAGCTCTCCACGCCACGCAGCTTGCTCTTTTTGATCTCCACCGGCTCGCCCTCACCGTGCCAGCGGCAGAAGGCGCCGGGCAGCGCCACCGCCACCTTCATGCCGTTGCGGAGGTTGGTGCCGCCGCAGACGATCTCCTTGATGTCGCCGCCGCCGATGTCGGTGCGGCAGATACGCAGCTTATCCGCGTCGGGGTGGGGCAGGACCTCCTTGATCTCGCCCACCACCATATCGTGGAACGAAGCGCCCAGATCGACGGCGTCCTCCACCTCCACGGTGGACATGGTCAGGTCGTAGGCCAGACGCTTCAGATCCATATCCTCCGGCAGCTTTACATAGTCCCGGATCCAATTCAGTGATACTTTCATTTCAGCACCCCTCCCTCATCAATGGAATTGCTCAAGGAACCGCAGATCGGCGCTGTGGAACAGGCGGACGTCGTCCACGCCGTAGCGCATCATGACCAGACGGTCCAGACCGATGTTGACATAGAAGCCGGTGTACTCGTCGGGGTCGAGGCCCGCGGCTCTCAGAACGTTGGGATGGGGCGTGCCGCCGGGCATGACCTCGATCCAGCCCACGTGCTTGCACACGCTGCACCCCTTGCCGCCGCAGACCAGACAGCCCATGTCGATCTCAAAGCCCGGCTCCACGAAGGGGAAGAAGCCGGCGCGCATCCGCACCGGAACGTCCCGGCCGAACACCTTGCTCAGGATGCTCTTGATCATCACCTTGCCGGAGGCGAAGGTGAAGTCCTTGTCCACGATCAGCGCCTCATACTGGAAGAAGGCGCGCTCGTGGCGGGCGTCTGTCGTCTCGTTGCGGTACACCTTGCCGGGGTACACAAAGCGGTAGGGGGGCTTGTGGGTCTGCATATAGCGGACGGAGCCGCCGGTCAGGTGGGGGCGCAGGCACAGCTTGTCCCAGCATTCGCCCTTGTCGTGTCCGGCCAGCCAGTAGGTGTCCATGCTCTCGCGGGCGGGGTGGTTGGGGGGGAAGTTCAGGTTGTCGAAGCCGAACAGCTCACTGGTGATGTCGTCCTCCTCGTAGATCTCAAAGCCCATGGAGCGGAAGGCGTCGTTCAGGTCGTAGCACATCTGTGTGATGGGGTGCAGACCGCCGCTGGGGGGCAGTACGCCCGGCACGGAGATATCGAAGTCGGGGTCTACCTCGGACGCCTTCATCTTCAGCTCATTGCGGCGCGCGTCCAGCAGCTCGGTGAGCTGGGCCTTGGCCTGGTTCACCGCCTTGCCCATCTCCGGACGCAGGGACACGTCCAGCTTGGGCAGCTCCTTTAGCAGCTCTGTCAGGCTGCCCTGCTTGCCCAGCAGCAGCGCCTTGACCTCCTGCAGCTCCGTCTCGCTGCGGACGGCCTCGATCTTGGCTTTGCCCTCGGTGAGCAGCTGTTCCAGTTTTTCCTTCATATTGTGTCCTCCTTTTGAGAGTTTCGTTTTGGGGATAAAAAAACACCTTTCATCCCACATGACATGGGACGAAAGGCGACGCTTCCGTGGTACCACCCAGCTTCGCGGACAGTGTCCGCGCACTCGTTTCCCGGTAACGGAGGATGATCCGGCCGCGCATTTCCTCGCGGCAGCTCCCGGGCGAACACTGCGATGTATCTCAGGCCGGCTTGCAGCCGGTGGCCGGCCCTCTCTTGGAGATGCGTCTACGCAGATCTTCCCGTTCATGGCTTTTTGTCGTATGGATACACTTATACCACACGGGAAATGAACTTGCAAGCACTTTTTTTCCACTGTGCGGCGAAAATAGCAGAAATGGCGATTGACAAATGTGATATACTGAACAAAAAATACGAAAGGGAGTGACTGCGATGCTGACGCTGGACGCCGCCTATGTGCGCGCCGCCCTGCCCCGCCGCGACCCGGAGGGTCACAAGGGGGATTTCGGAAAGGCCTATGTGCTGGGCGGCAGCGTGGGCTACACCGGCGCGCCGGTGTTCTGCTCCCGTGCCGCCGTCCGCTCCGGCTGCGGACTGGTCTTTCTGGGCGTCCCATCCGACATCTGGCAGGTGACGGCGGTGAAGTCCGACGAGGCCATGCCCCACCCGCTGCCGTCGCTGGACGGAAAGCTGTGTCTGTCGGCGGAGGCGGAGATCCGCCGCCGCGCCGCCGGGTGCGATGCCGTGGCCGTGGGCTGCGGCATGGGACGCGGCGAGGAGAGCGACGGGCTGGTGCGCCGCCTGCTGACACTGGAGCAGCCGCTGGTGCTGGATGCCGATGGCATAAACGCGCTGGAATGGCATATAGATGAGTTGTCCCGCCGCCGCGGTCTTGTGACGGTGCTGACGCCCCACGAGGGGGAATTCTTCCGCGTGGGCGGCGACGTGAGCCGGGGCCGGGAGAGCGGTGCGGCGGCCTACGCCGCGCGCCGGGGCGTCTATCTGGTGCTGAAGGGGCACCGGACGGTGATCGCCGCGCCGGACGGACATCTGGCGGTGAACACCACCGGCAATGACGGCATGGCAAAGGGCGGCAGCGGCGATATCCTCACCGGCATGACCGCCAGCCTGCTGGCGCAGGGTATGGAGCCGTTTGCCGCCTGCTGCTGCGCCGTATGGCTCCACGGACGGGCCGGCGATCTGGCCGCGGCGGAGAAGGGACGGCGGGGCATGACCCCCGGCGACCTGTTAGAGAAGCTTCCCTATGCATTAAAAGAGGTGGAGTAGCGGAGAGCCTTCCTGAAAAGGAGGGAGAGCTGTGAAGAAGATCATATGGCCGCTGCTGCTGTGCGCCGTCCTGTGCGGCTGCGGCGGCGCGGAGGCGGAGACGGGAAATGCCGTGCAGGAGCAGTACCGCACGCTGGAGACGGCGCGGCTGGAGGCGGAGGTCACCAGCCACACGTCCACGGACAGCCGGACATTCACCCTGCTGTGCAGCTACGATGCGGACGGGGACGCCGTCACCACCGTCACCGCGCCCAGCGAGCTGGCGGGGCTCACCGCCGTGGTATCGGGGGCGGACATGACGCTGAGCAGCGAGGGGCTGCAATTACCGGCGGGGGCATCGCTGGATATCTGCCCGGCCAACTGCCTGCCCTACCTGCTGCGGGCGCTGGCGGACGGGTATGTGCTGGAGCAGAGCAGCGAGGCGCTGGACGACACGCCCTGCCTGCGTCTGGCACTGGACACCACCGCCCCCGGCGGAGGCAAGGTGCTGTGCGCCGTCTGGCTGGACGCGGAGGGGCTTTTCCCGCGGTACGCGGAGTTTTCACGAAATGAACAGGTGGTGCTGACAGTGAAGCTGCTGGCGTTCACCTGTACCACATCGGAGGGATAAACATGGAGTCTACACTGAGGAGAACATGGGCGGAGATCGATCTGGACGCGCTGGCGTACAACTACCATGCGCTGCGGCGGCGCGTAGGCGCGGACGTAAAGTTCCTGGGGGTGGTGAAGGCCGACGGCTACGGCCACGGCGCCGTGCAGGTCTCCCACACCTTACAGACGCTGGGCGCGGACTATCTGGCGGTGTCCAGTTTGGATGAGGCCATGGAGCTGCGGGCGGGGGGCATCACCATGCCCATCCTCATTCTGGGGCATACGCCCCGGGAGCAGGTGAAGAACCTCATCGACCTGCACATCACCCAGGCGGTGTCCTGTCAGGCCAAGGCGCTGGAGTACAGCCAGGAGGCGGTGCGCTGCGGCGGGGAGCTGACCGTCCACATCAAGGTGGATACCGGTATGTCCCGGCTGGGCTATCTGGTGTCCGGCGGACACTTCGGCACCGGCACGGCGGACATCTGCGCCGCCTGCGGCCTGCCGGGTCTGCGGGCGGAGGGCATCTTCACCCACTTTGCCGTGGCGGACGAGCCGGATGCGGACAGCGCCGCCTACACCCGCGCCCAATTCGACCTGTTCCGCCGGGTGGTGGACGAGGTGGAGCGGCAGCGGGGACAGCGGTTTGCCATCCGCCACTGTGCCAACTCCGGCGCTGTGGCGTCCTATCCGGAGACGTATCTGGACATGGTGCGCCCCGGCATCCTGCTGTACGGCTGCGGCGATCTGGCGGCGGGACTGGGACTGCGTCCGGTGATGCACCTGAAGACCACCGTCAGCACCATCAAGATCTACGGGCCGGGGACGGACGTCAGCTACGGACGGCAGTACACCACGCCCCGCACCACCCGTATGGGCGTGGTGCCCTACGGCTATGCCGACGGGTTTTTCCGCTGTCTCAGCGGCAAGTGCCGGTTCGCCGCCAAGGGCGGCGATGCCCCCCAGCGGGGACGCATCTGCATGGATATGTGCATGGTCGACCTCACCGACCTGCCGGAGGTGCAGGTGGGGGACGAGCTGGAGATCTTTGGACACACCCACCCGGTGGAGGAGCTGGCCAAGCTGGCGGGCACCATCTCCTATGAGCTGACCTGCGCCGTCAGCAAGCGGGTACCCCGGGTGTACCTGCAAAACGGGCAGGAGGTGGAAAAGGAGCTGCTGCTCCGGTTTTGACGGTACGCCCTGCCCCGTATCCGCATAGGATACAACGGGCGAAACAAAACCGGGATTTACGGACGCGCAAGGGTATAAATTCCGCGGCTGCGTGGGACAATGGAAGTGACCTGAGGACATATCCCTCCGGTACTTCTTGCGGCGGAGTGTGAACTTTGTGGATACGAATGTCAGACGCGGCGACATATACTACGCCGATCTCAGCCCCGTGGTGGGCAGCGAACAGGGCGGTGTGCGCCCGGTGCTCATCGTGCAGAACGACACCGGCAACCGCCACAGCCCCACGGTCATCGCGGCGGCCATCACCTCCCAGCTGGGCAAGGCCAGACTGCCGACCCATATCGCGCTGGCGGCGCAGGGCAGCGGTCTGCCCAAGGATTCCGTGATCCTGCTGGAGCAGATCCGCACACTGGATAAGCGCCGCCTGCGGGAGCGGATGGGTCGTGTGGACAGTGCTGTGATGGAACAGGTGGATGCCGCCATCGCCGTCAGCTTCGGACTTACCGGCAGCCATCTGGTGTGAGGGCGCCGGGACGACGCATAAGAAAAACAGGTTTGTGCATACCATGGCACAGACCTGTTTTTTTGCGTGATGGGAGGGGGCGGCGCAGATGGAGGTGCCTGTCTGTCTGGAGAAGCGGCGGGTGGGAACGCTGACGGTGACGCCGTCGGGGACGGACACGGTGTTCCGTGTCCGCTGCACCGGTCTGCCCGCAGGACTGTACCGCCTGTACGCCTGCGGCGCGGGCGGGGAGCTGCTGCTGGGCGTCACGGAGGACGGCTGCCTGCACCGGCGGTTTTCCGCCGCCATGACTGCGCCGCTGGGGGCGGTGACACGGTGCCGTGCCCAGCCGGTACGGGAGACACCGTGGCGCGAGGCGACGCTGTCGGACGGCCTGCCGTGGCCCATCCCCGCCGGTACGCTGCTGCGGCGGGAGGGCGGTGTGACGCGGCTGGCGGCGCCGTGGCCACCGGACACGCCCCTCCCGCTGATGGAGCTGTTCTGCTTTGCCTCCGTGGGGCGGCGGGAGGGAAAGCGGTATGTTTTTTTCGCTTTTTCCGGCGGCTGGACGCCCGTCATGCCGGGGGAAACGTAAAAAAAACCGAAAAAAATCCCGGCGCCTACTACCACATCTTGTACATTTGTGATATACTTCCACTAATCAGCGGCTTTTCGCCGCAAGTTCAGGAGGGTCTGCATATGAGATGTCCCTATTGCGGATACAAAGAGAGCAAGGTGGTGGACTCCCGCCCTGCCGATGAGAGCAGCAGCATCCGCCGCCGCCGGGAGTGCCTGTCCTGCGAGAAGCGCTTTACCACCTACGAGACGGTGGAGAGCCTGCCCATGGTGGTCATCAAGAAGGACGGCTCCCGCCAGAGCTTCGACCGCAGCAAGGTGCTGCGCGGCATCCAGCGCTCCTGCGAAAAGCGTCCCGTCCCCGTGGCGGACATGGAGCGCATGGCCATGGAGATCGAGCAGGAGCTGCAAAACGCGCTGGAGCGGGAGGTCAGCACCGAGGTCATCGGCGAAAAGGTCATGGAGAAGCTGAAGAAGGCCGACGAGGTGGCCTACGTCCGCTTCGCCTCCGTCTACCGTCAGTTCAAGGATATCAACACCTTCATGAGCGAGCTGAACAAGCTGCTCAGCGAGAAGTAAGTCACAGGATATTCTTGATGCTGATCTGCTGCGTCTCCGCCACCATGCCCAGACAGGCGTGGAGCTCGGCCAGCGTGGGGCGCAGCTCCTCGCTGTCCGCCTGACACAGCAGGACGGCCCGGCGCAGCAGCGTCTCGGCGTTGTTGATGTCCCCGTGGGTCACCACGATGTGGAGGTAGACCTGATCGGCCTGCCACAGCTCGTCCAGCCGCGCCAACGCCGCCGACGCCTCCTCGGGATGCCCGGCGGCAGCGGCACGGTCGGCGGCCGCGACCTCCGCCTGCCACGCATGGCACCGGCGGGTGAGGTACACCGCGTTGCACACGGAGAAGGCCAGCAGCACCGCCAGCACGAACAGGGGGATGCGTACCGCCTTCATCGCACATCCTCCTTCAGCTGGCACACCACGGCGCCGTTCTCATCCACTGACAGGAGGAACACGTCCCGGGCGTGCTTGATCCTGCGCTTTTGCAGCTGCTGGCGCAGCCAGTTCTCGTCGCGCCCAGCCAGACGCAGGTTCTCCGCCATGATGCGGCCGTCGTTGATGACCAGCGTGGGCAGGGACACATCGTCCTCCACCGCCACGGCCATCTGCCGCGCCGTCAGGGGCTGCTGGTCGGCCCGCAGCAGCACGGACAGGTGCCCGCTGGTCTCCAGCACCGCGTATTTCACGGTGTTGATGTCCAGCACGCCCTGTCCCCGCAGCTCCTCCATCAGCTCATCCAGCGTCAGGCGGTTGTGGTGCATCACCTCCTGCCGGATCTGGCCGTCCTTGATGACCAGTGCCGGCTCGCCGCATACCAGCGACCGGAACCGCACGTTCCGCAGGCTGATGCAGCTGAACAGGGTGGACAGTGCGATCAGTGCCAGGATCGGCACCACGCCGTTGAGCAGAGGGATGCCGAAATCCTGCATGGGCACCGACGCCAGATCGGAGATCAGCAGCGTCAGCACCAGCTCGATGGGCTCCAGCTCGCCGATCTGCCGCTTGCCGCTGAGCCGCAGGCCGGCGATCAGCAGCAGGTACAGGATGACGGTACGCAAAAAAGCGGTTGCCAAGAGATACACGCCCTTTCCACAGGGTATTTTTTTCAGTATGTCCCCGTGGGGCGAAACTATGCCGGACGGGGACAGCGGATATCTTTTCATTCGGGAGGAACAACAGTATATGTGTGGCATTGTCGGATATGTGGGCGCCCAACAGGCGGCCCCCATCCTGTTGGACGGCCTGCGCCGTCTGGAATATCGCGGCTACGACTCCGCCGGTATGGCGGTCTGCGGCCCGGAGGGGCTGCGGGTCTGCAAGACCAAGGGCCGCTTGCAGGTGCTGGCGGAGCTGACGGAGGAGGGACACACCATGCCCGGTACGCTGGGCGTGGGGCATACGCGCTGGGCGACCCACGGAGAGCCCAATGACGTCAACGCCCACCCGCAGGTCAGCCGGAGCGGTCTGTTCGCCGTTGTGCATAACGGCATTATCGAGAACTACGCCGTTCTTCGGGAGCGGCTGGAGAAAAAGGGCTACGTCTTCCGCTCCCAGACGGATACGGAGGTGGTGGCCCAGTTGCTGGAGGACTACTATGTCGCCAGCTGCGACCTTTTTGAGGCGGTCAACGATATGCTATCCGTGGTGGAGGGCGCTTACGCGCTGGGCATCGTCTGCCGCGACGCACCGGACAGGCTCATCGCCGTCCGGAAGGACGCGCCGCTGCTGCTGGGCTACGGCGAGGGCGAGAACTTCATCGCCTCGGATGTGACGGCGCTGCTCCCCTATACCCGGGACGTGGTGTACATGGATGATGGGGAGCTGGCGGTGGTCACCGCCGGGGGCATCCGCATCTACAACGAGCGCCGCCGCCCGGTGGAGAAGGAGCATCACCACATCAACTGGGACGTGGACGCCGCGGAAAAGGGCGGCTACGATCACTTCATGCTCAAGGAGATCTGCGAGCAGCCGGACGCCATCGCCCGCGCCATTACCGGCCGTATCCAGAAGGGACGGGTGGTGCTCAGCGACCTGACCATGACAGACCGGGAGGTACGGGAGCTGGGGCGCATCTGCATCGTGGCCTGCGGCTCCAGCTACCATGTGGGCATGGTGGGCAAGTACAATCTGGAGCGGATGCTCCGCCGTCCGGTGGAGGTGAGCCTCGCCTCCGAATTCCGGTACAGCGACCCCATCGTGGGGCCGGGGGATCTGGTCATCGTCATCAGCCAGTCCGGTGAGACGCTGGACTCCATGGCGGCTCTGCGGGAGGCGAAAAAGCGGGGCGCCCGCATTCTGTCCATCGTCAACGTGGTGGGCTCCTCCATTGCAAGAGAGTCCCACGATGTGCTGTATACATGGGCGGGGCCGGAGATCGCTGTGGCCACCACCAAGGCGTACAGCACCCAAATGGTGGTGCTGAACCTGCTGGGGCTGTACTTCGGCGACATCCTCGGCACGGTGGATCTGGACACCTACACCGCCATGGTGCGGGGTATCGAGGCGCTGCCCCACCAGATGGCGCGCATCCTCGCCGATACGACGGATATCCGCGCCGCCGCCAAGGAGCTGGCGGGACACGAGCAGATCTTTTTTATCGGCCGCAATCTGGACTACGCCCTGTCGCTGGAGGGCAGCCTGAAGCTCAAGGAGATCTCCTACATCCACTCCGAGGCCTACGCCTCCGGCGAGCTGAAGCACGGTACCATCTCCCTGATCGAGGAGGGGACGCCGGTCATTGCCGCCGCCACCTACATGCCGCTGTTCGACAAGGCCATGAGCAACGTGGTGGAGGTGCAGGCGCGGGGCGCCCATGTGCTGGCGCTTACCACCGATAGCGGCGCAGAGCGGATGCACAGCCGCGTGGAGCGGGTGCTGACCGTGCCGGAGACGGAGACGATGCTGCTGCCTCAGCTGGGCGTGGTGCCGCTGCAGCTGCTGGCGTATTACATCGCGCTGGAGCGCGGGTGCGACATCGATAAGCCCCGCAATCTGGCAAAGAGCGTCACTGTGGAATAGGGAAAACAGGGGGAGACGGACAAAAACCGTTTCCCCTCTTCCTTTTTTCAAAAGGGTATGCTATACTTAAAAATTGACTGAGTACCAAGGAAAGGGCGTGTACGATATGCATGATGAGCTGCTGCGCCGGCTCAACGAGACGAAGACCATGTCCATCGTGGGTATGTGCAAGAATGCAGGCAAGACCACCATGCTCAACTGGCTGCTGACCAGCGACCACCTGCGCGGCACATTGGGTCTGACCTCCATCGGGCGGGACGGCGAGTCCACCGACGTAGTCACCGGCACGGAGAAGCCCGGCATCTTCGTGAAGGAGGGTACCCTGATCGCCACGGCCAAGGATATGCTGCGTCTGGGCGACGTGACCAAGGAGATCCTGATGACCACCGGCATCCCCACCCCGTTGGGCGAGGTGGTGATCCTCCGGGCGCGCAGCGCCGGGTATGTCCAGCTGGCCGGCCCGTCCATCACCACGCAGCTCAAGTCCGTATCCCAGAGCTTCTTCGAGCTGGGCGCCGACCGCTCCATCATCGACGGCGCGCTGGGGCGGAAGAGCCTGGGCGCCCGCGCCGTGGCGGAGGGCGTCATCCTCTGCACCGGCGCCAGCTACCACATGAGCATGGAGAAGGTCATCGCCGACACGGTGCATATCTACCGCCTGATGAATCTGCCCAAGGCGGCGGAGCTGCCGCCGGAGGCCGTGGACGGTCTGGAGGCCTGCGTCAAGGCGCACGGTGCGGCGCTGATCACCGGCGCCCTGACAGACACTATGGTGCTGCCGCTGCTGCGCTCCGGCGTACTGCGCCGCTGCCGTCTGGTGGTAAAGGACCCCAGCAAGGTGCTGCTCAGCGCCGACACGCTGGATAAGCTGGTCACCCGGGAGGTGGCGCTGGAGACGGAGGAGGCCGCCCGCACCCTGTGCATTACCGTGAACCCGGTGTCGGCCTATGGATGGAAATTTGACAAGGACGAGTTCCTGCACCGTATGCGCGAGGCAGTGGACGTGCCTGTTATCAACGTAAAGGAGGAGTTGGCATGATCGAGATCCGATTTGAGGAGCGTGTGAAGATCGGCCTGCAATATGTGCTGGAGTCTCTGCACGGCTGTTCGCCCTTCGGACAGGAGAAGATCCGCCGCCTGCGGTTCTATACGCCGGAGGAGCGGACGGAGCTGGAGACGGAGCTGTACAACGTGGAGCAGGCTGCGGCTGCGGCGGAGGAGCTGAAGGGCCAGTATACCAAGCTGATGACCGGCCTGTGCCAGATGAAGGACATCCGCACATCTCTGCGCCGCTGCGCGGCGGGGGAGACGCCGGACCATGTGGAGCTGTTCGAGATCAAGGGCTACCTCCAGCGGCTGGACGGCCTGCGCCTGCTGCTGGCGGAGATCGACGCCGTCACCCATTTCAAGGGCATTGCCCTCCACGACCCCAAGCCCGCGCTGGCGATTCTGGATCCGGACGGCACCGGCAGCCGGGGCTTCTACATCCCCGACAGCGCCACCGCCAAGCTCAAGGAGATCCGTCAGGCCAAGAAGGACGTGGAGGAACGTCTTTTCAAGGCGGCGACGGATGCGGAGAAGGACGACCTGCGCCTGAAGCGCACCCGTCTGTGTGCCGACGAGGATGCCGAGGAGATGCACGTCCGCAGAGCCATGGGTGCTGCGCTGGCGCCGATGGTGGACGACCTGCTGGCGGACGCGGAGACCTCCGGCCGGCTGGACTTCATCGTGCAGAAGGCGCTGTTCGCCGTGCGCTTCGGCGGCATCCGCCCCGAGCTCACCGACGGTGAGCTGGAGCTGACCGACATGATCAACCCCGAGATCTGCGACCTGCTGGAGGAGCAGGGACGGCGCTTCGTTCCCGTCTCCATCCGTCTGGAGCAGGGCGCTACCGTTATCACCGGCGCCAACATGGGCGGTAAGTCCGTGGCCATGAAGACCGTGGCGCTCAACGCCCTGCTGCTGCAGGCGGGCTTCCTGGTCTGTGCCAAGGAGGCGCGGATGCCCCTGTTCCACAGCGTGAAGATGCTGTTTGACGACCTCCAGTCCATCCAGTCCGGACTCAGCGGCTTCGGCTCCGAGATCGTCCAGTTCCAGAAGGCGCTGGCCGAGGTGGAGCAGGGCTATTCCCTGTTCCTGCTGGACGAGTTTGCCCGCGGCACCAACCCCGACGAGGGCGCCGTCATCGTGCAGGCCGTCACACGGTACCTCAACGATGTCAACGCCATTTCGCTGCTGACCACCCACTACGACAAGGTGGCGGAGTACGCCAAGCTCCACTACCAGATCATCGGTCTGCGGGACGTGGATACCGAGCAGATCCGCCGGGAGCTGTCTGCCACCAACGAGGACGGCGTGGCCGTCATCGCCCGCCACATGAACTACGGCCTGTACCGGGTGGAGGGCCGCTCCGACTGTCCGCGGGACGCGCTGAACATCTGCCGGATGCTGTCTTTGAAGCCGGAGATCCTTCATATGGTGGAGGAAGCCTACTGATTTTCGCGGCGCGAAAAATGTCGTAAAGAAACTGCAAAAAATTTTCAAGCTGCAAAAATATTATTGTCAAACTTGTCACGAAGTCCCTTGACAAACGCCCCTAAACCAGTATAATTTAAAGGTAGGATTTCGTGAATATCAGTCAATAGAGGCGCGAGAAGCGGGGTACTGCTGCGTGTGGGGACAGGCACCCGAGCAGCGTAGCAGGAAGGAGCTTTTCGCCGAAAGCAGCAGGCCCGCCTGAGACCTGCCGCTTGGCAGCGCGGTGTAAGCGGCGCTGCTGTCATGTAGAGATACATGGAGCGCTATTGGTCAATGACCTTGACCGATAGCGCCCTTTTTCATACCCAAAGGAGAGCGATAGCGGCCGGAGCTGGTGTTTGAGAAATTGCACGTCCAAAAATTTTAAGGAGGAAATACTTATGGAAAAGATGACTTCTCTGCTGCGTCTGCGTATGAGCGCCAAGGATGCTCATTACGGCGGAAACCTGGTGGACGGTGCCCACATGGTCCACCTGTTCGGTGATGTCGCTACCGAGCTGCTGATCAAGTGCGACGGTGATGAGGGTCTGTTCTGCGCGTATGACAACGTGGAGTTCCTGGCTCCCGTGTACGCCGGCGACTACATCGAGGCCTATGGCGAGATCGAGAAGGTCGGCAACACCTCCCGCACCATGAAGTTCGAGGCCCGCAAGGTCATCGTCTCCCGCCCCGACATCAGCGCCTCTGCCGCTGACGTTCTGGCCGAGCCCGTGGTGGTCTGCCGCGCTCACGGCACCTGCGTGACCCCCAAGGATTGCCAGCGCAACAAGATCGAGAAGTAAGGGAGTGGCATGATGGAAAAGCTCATTATCACGGCCGCTATCTGCGGCGCTGAGGTCACCAAGGCCTCCAACCCCGCTGTTCCCTACACCGTAGAGGAAATGGTCCGCGAGGCCAAGTCCGCCTACGAGGCCGGCGCTGCCATCCTGCACATCCATGTCCGCAACGATGACGGTACCCCCACCCAGGACCGCGAGCGCTTCCGCGTCGTGATGGATGCCATCCGCAAGGAGCTGCCCGACGTCATCATGATCCCCTCCACCGGCGGCGCCACCGGCATGAGCCCCGAGGAGCGTCTGCAGCCCACGGAGCTGTTCCCCGAGATGGCCACCCTTGACTGCGGCACCTGCAACTTCGGCGACGAGATCTTCGACAACACCATGCCCACCATGCGCGCCTTCGGCAAGCGTATGCTGGCCAACAACATCAAGCCCGAGTATGAGTGCTTCGAGATCGGCCATCTGGATACCATCCTGACCATGGCCAAGAAGGGCGAGGTCCCCGGCGCTCCCATGCAGTTCAACTTCGTGCTGGGCGTCAACGGCTGCACCCCCGCTACCATCCCCAACCTGTGCCATCTGGTGAGCCAGATCCCCGCCGGCTCCACCTGGACTGTCACCGGCGTCGGCAAGTCCGCCTGGACCATGGCCGCTGCCGGTATCGCCATGGGCGGCAACGTCCGTGTCGGCTTCGAGGACAACGTCTATCTGGGCAAGGGCCAGAAGGCCGGCTCCAACGGCGAGCTGGTGGCTAAGGTAGTCCGCATGGCCAAGGAGCTGGGCCGCGAGATCGCTACCTCCGCTGAGGCCCGCGAGATCCTGAGCCTCAAGCCCCTGAAGTAAGTTACCACATAGAATCAAGATATATTTTTTAGGAGGATATTTACAATGGCTGAACTGAAAGGCAACAAGTACGGTTCCCACCGCGTTATCGAGCCCAAGGGCGTTCTGACCCAGGCTGCTTGGAAGGTCGACAACGACATGACCAAGGTCTACTCCAACGAGATCGTCTGCGACGTGACTTCCCTGAACATCGACTCCGCTTCCTTCACCCAGATCTCCGAGGCCTGCGGCGGCGACGAGAAGAAGATCGGCGAGATGATCCTGGGCATCGTTGCTGAGCGCGGCAAGCAGCAGAACCCCGTGACCGGTTCCGGCGGTATGTTCAAGGGCGTCGTCGCTCACATCGGCGAGGACCTGAAGAACAAGCCCGGCTTCGACCTGAAGGAAGGCGACAAGATCGTCTCCCTGGTGTCCCTGTCCATGACCCCGCTGAAGATCGACAAGATCCTGGCCATCCACAAGGATATCGACCGCGTTGACATCGTCGGCAAGGCCATCCTGTTCGAGTCCGCTCTGTACGCCAAGATGCCCGAGGATATGTCCGAGCCTCTGGCTCTGGCCGCTCTGGACGTGGCCGGCGCTCCCGCTCAGGCCCGCAAGCTGCCCCACGAGGGCGACAGCGTCCTGATCCTGGGCGCCAACGGCAAGTCCGGCGTGCTGTGCGGCTGGGAGGCCATGAAGAAGGTCGGCCCCAAGGGCAAGGTCGTGGGCGTTGTCCGCAACCCCAAGCAGGTTCCCGGCCTGATGGAGCTGGGCGTTTACACCGACGTCATCGTCGCCGACTGCACCAAGCCCGTTGAGGTCATGGAGGCTGCTCTGGCTGTCAACGGTGGCAAGGAGTACGATCTGTCCATCTGCTGCGTGAACATCGAGTCCTGCGAGATGTCCGCCATCCTGCCTGTCCGCGACGACGGTATGGTGTACTTCTTCTCCATGGCTACCTCCTTCACCAAGGCTGCTCTGGGCGCTGAGGGTATCGGCAAGGACGTGACCATGATCATCGGCAACGGCTACACCAAGAACCACGCCAACATCACGCTGGACGTGCTGCGCGAGAACCCCAAGCTGCGTAAGCTGTTCGACGAGAAGTACTGCTAAACGACTTCCTTCAAAGCTGGGGGGCCCGTGCGGCTCCCCAGCCTTTGGCCTACACCGAAACAACACGATATTGTGAAGGAGAAACGACTATGAAGACTCGCAACGGTTTGTTCGCCGACGTTCCCGAGAATCTGTGGAACGACTGGCATTGGCAGGTCGCTAACCGCGCTGAGACGGTTGAGGATCTGAAGAAGTACATGACCCTGACTCCCGATGAGGAAGAGGGCGTCCGCAAGACTCTGGGCAAGCTGCGCATGGCTGTTACCCCCTACTACCTGTCCCTGATCGATCTGGACGATCCCTTCGATCCCATCCGCAAGATGGCTATCCCCCGCGCCGAGGAGCTGGAGTATGCCGATTACGAGGATGCCGATCCCCTGCACGAGGATACCGACTCCCCCACCCCCGGCCTGACCCACCGTTATCCTGACCGCGTGCTGCTGCTGATCACCGACCAGTGCTCCATGTACTGCCGTCACTGCACCCGCCGCCGCTTTGCCGGTCAGAACGACTGCGAAGTGCCTATGGCGCAGATCGACAAGTGCATCGACTACGTGGCCGCTCATCCCGAGGTCCGCGACGTTCTGCTGTCCGGCGGTGACAGCCTGATGGTTTCCGATGAGAATCTGGAGTACATCATCAAGCGCGTCCGCGCCATCCCCCATGTGGAGATCGTCCGTCTGGGCTCCCGCACCCCCGTTGTGTGCCCCCAGCGTATCACGCCCGAGCTGTGCGCCATGCTGAAGAAGTATCATCCCGTGTGGCTGAACACCCACTTCAACACCCCCAAGGAGTTCACTCCCGAGGCTGCCAAGGCCTGCGCTATGCTGGCTGACGCCGGTATCCCCCTGGGCAACCAGTCCGTGCTGCTGGCCGGCGTGAACGATTGCTCCCACGTGATGATGGAGCTGGTCCACGGTCTGGTCAAGATGCGTGTCCGCCCCTACTACATCTATGCCTGCGATCCTTCCCTGGGCCTGAGCCACTTCCGTACTCCCGTGTCCAAGGGCATCGAGATCATGGAAGCTCTGCGCGGCCATACCTCCGGCTACTGCATCCCCACCTTCGTGGTCGACGCTCCCGGCGGCGGCGGCAAGACCCCCGTTATGCCCAACTACCTGATCTCCGAGACCCCCCGCAAGGTCATCCTGCGCAACTTCGAGGGCGTCATCACCTCTTACACCCAGCCCGAGCACTACGTCCAGGATTGCCACTGCGACGTCTGCACCGGCAAGAAGCAGGTGGAGAAGACCGGCGTGGCATGGGTCGCCGAGGGCACCAAGCAGCGCTATCTGGAGCCCACCAAGCTGCTGCGTAACGAGCGTCACGTCAAGAAGTAAGAGAGAGGTTTAACTATGGAAAGCAAACTCGGCTTGAATATGGAGCTGGTCGAACAGGCACGTGCCTCTGCCGCCAGGGTGGCAGACGACACCCAGCAGTTCATTGACCAGCATACCACCGTCACGGTGGAGCGCGCTGTTTGCCGTCTGCTGGGTATCGATGGCGTCAACGATATGGACGTTCCTCTGCCCAACGTGGTGGTCGACCACCTGATGGCAAACTCCCTGCTGCCCGCCGGTGCTGCGTGGGCCATCGGCAACGCCATGGTGGAGACCGGCAAGGATCCCCAGGGCGTGGCGGAGGCTGTCAGCAGCGGTGAGCTGGATCTGAGCAAGATCCCCGCTCACTCCGACGCAGAGGTCCGTGCGGCCATCACCCCCGTGGTGAATGCCACCATGGATCGCATCAATAAGAACGTTGCCAAGCGCAACTCCTACCTGAAGGAGTGGGGCGATAAGGAAGGCCCGTACCTGTATATCATCGTGGCTACCGGTAATATCTACGAGGATATCATTCAGGCCAAGGCCGGTGCCAAGCAGGGCGCCGACATCATCGCCGTCATTCGTACCACCGGCCAGTCCCTGCTGGACTATGTGCCTTACGGCGCTACCACTGAGGGCTTCGGCGGCACCTATGCCACTCAGGAAAACTTCCGCCTCATGCGCGCCGCGCTGGACGAGGTGGGCGAGGAGCAGCACCGCTACATCCGGCTGTGCAACTACTGCTCCGGTCTGTGCATGCCTGAGATCGCCGCTATGGGCGCTCTGGAGCGTCTGGACGTCATGCTGAACGACGCTCTGTACGGCATCCTGTTCCGCGATATCAACATGCAGCGTACCATCGTCGACCAGTTCTTCTCCCGCGTGATCAACGGCTATGCCGGCGTGATCATCAACACCGGTGAGGATAACTACCTGACCACCGATGACGCCATCACCGCCGCCCATACCGTGCTGGCCTCCCAGTTCCTGAACGAGGCGTTTGCCAAGTCCGCCGGTATGCGCGAGGAGCAGATGGGTCTGGGCCACGCCTTCGAAATGGATCCCGCTGTGGAGAACACCTTCCTGTATGAGCTGGCACAGGCACAGATGGCCCGTGAGATTTTCCCCAACGCGCCTCTGAAGTACATGCCTCCCACAAAGTTCATGACCGGCAACATCTTCCGCGGCCACATTCAGGACGCCCTGTTCAACATGGTGACCATCCTGACCAACCAGCGGCTGTGCCTGCTGGGCATGATGACCGAGGCCATCCACACCCCGTTCATGTCCGACCGTGCTCTGTCTATCGAGAACGCCCAGTACATCTTCCGTACCATGAAGGATCTGGGCAGCGAGCTGACCTACAAGGAGAACGGCATCATCCGCAACCGCGCCAACGAGGTGCTGACCAAGGCCACCGACCTCCTGAAGGAGATCGAGAAGCTGGGCCTGTTCACCACCATCGAGAAGGGCATCTTCGCCGATGTCAAGCGTCCTAAGGACGGCGGCAAGGGCCTGAACGGCGTTGTGGTCAAGGACGACAAATACTTCAACCCCTTCGTTGAAGTCATGAAAGGCAAGGTGGGAGCATGAGCAGCGGACTGTATAACACCCATAAGATCGATTTCGATACCACGCTGGATCTGACCCGTCTGAAGCCCTACGGCGATACCATGAACGATGGTAAAGTGCAGACCAGCTTCACCCTGCCCGTCAAGGATGACGAGCGCGGTGAGGAGGCTGCCCGCCAGATCGCCAAGAAGATGGGCCTTGAGGAACCCAACGTGGCATATCACACCGCGCTGGACAAGGAGTTCACCTTCTATGTGGTCTACGGCAGCTGCGTCCACTCCGTGAACTACGAGGATATCCACGTCATCACCGTGGAGTCCGACGTGATGAGCATGGAGGACACCAACGACTACATCCGTGAGCACATCGGCCGCAAGGTCGTGATGGTCGGCGCCTCCACCGGCACCGACGCCCACACCGTTGGTATCGACGCGATCATGAACCGCAAGGGCTTTGCCGGCCACTACGGTCTGGAGCGCTACGAGATGATCGAGGCCTACAACCTGGGATCTCAGGTCCCCAACGAGGAGTTCATCCAGAAGGCGCTGGAGCTGCACGCCGACGTACTGCTGGTCTCCCAGACCGTCACCCAGAAGGATGTTCACATCCAGAACCTGACCAACCTCATCGAGCTGCTGGAGGCCGAGGGCCTGCGCGACAAGTTTGTTGTCTGCTGCGGCGGTCCCCGTATCACTCACGAGCTGGCCAAGGAGCTGGGCTACGATGCCGGCTTTGGCGCCGGCAAGTACGCCGATGACGTGGCGTCCTTCGCTGTGACCGAAATGGTCAAGCGCGGCATGAAATAAGATCCTCAGCAAAAGCGGAGAGCCGCTAACCCGACTCTCCGCTTTTTGTGCGGAATCCCTTCTTATTAGGTGATTTGCGCAAAAATAACATGGACATCCCTTGCTTTTTCGTGCAAAGGGTGCTATGATGCTATTGTTAGAAAAGTCACGAAGCCCCGCCTTCGCGACTGTAAACCACCGCCCGGCCGCCGTACCCGGCGAACCGCCCGGTGGTATAAAACAAGGAGGAACAGAAATGGCAAAGAAACCTGTACTGACTGCCCGTGAGGCAGCGGCAATGATCCCCGACGGCGCCACGATCATGTGCGGCGGCTTCCTGGCCTGCGGCCAGGCCCGTGCGATCGTAAAAGAGCTGGTGAAGCTGGGCACCAAGGATCTGACCCTGATCGCCAACGATATGGGTCGTGCCACCGGTCCCAAGGGTGAGGAGTTCTTCGGCATCGCGGAGCTGATCCACAATCATCAGGTCAAGCGCGTGATCGCCACCCACGTCGGCATGACCCCCGAGGTCGGCCAGCAGCACACCGAGGGCACGCTGGAGGTCAACCTGCTGCCCCAGGGCACGCTGGCTGAGTGCATCCGCGCTGCCGGCGCCGGTCTGGGCGGCGTGCTGACCCCCGTGGGCATCGACACCCTGGTGGAGGAGAGCCCCTTCTGCATGGGTCGTCAGACCATCGACGGCAAGGATTACCTGCTGATGCAGCCCATCCACGCTGATTTCGCCCTGCTGGGCACCTATAAGTGCGATGAGTTCGGCAACTGCTGGTACAAGGGCACCATGCGCAACTTCAATGTGGTCATGGCCACCGCCGCTGACACCGTTATCGCCGAGTGCGAGTACATCGTTCCCGTGGGTGACTTTGAGCCCGAGAACATCCATACCTACGGTATGTGCGTTGACTACATCGTGGAAGGAGACAGAAAGTAATGGAAAAGTCCGAGACCAAAGGCTTTATCGCCAAGCGCTGCGCCAAGGAGCTGAAGGACGGCGACGTCGTGAATCTGGGCATCGGCCTGCCCACCCTGATCCCCAACTATCTGCCCCAGGGCGTTGAGGTGATCATCCACGCTGAGCTGGGTATCGTCTCCGCTGGTGTGTCCCCCAAGGAGGGCGACGCCAACTATGATCCCTACCACGTTGTGGATGCCGGCGGCAGCCCCTCCTCCGTGGCTTTCGGCGGCGGCTTCATCGACTCCGCCACCAACTTCGGCCTGATCCGCGGCGGCCATGTGGACGCCTGCTTCCTGGGCGCTCTGGAAGTGGACGCCGAGGGTAACCTGGCCAACTGGATCATCCCCGGCAAGAAGATGCCTGGCATGGGCGGCGCCATGGATCTGTGCGTCGGTGCAAAGCACTGCATCGTCTGCATGGAGCACACCGCCAAGGGCAACCCCAAGATCTTCGAGAAGTGCCGTCTGCCCCTGACCGCTTCCCACTGCGTGAACAAGATCATCACCGAGATGTGCGTGTTCGATGTCACCAAGGACGGTCTGGTCATGACCGAGATCAACCCCGAGTTCACCGTCGAGGATGTGAAGGCCGCTACCGCTGCTCCCTTCGCCGTCGCCGCTGACCTCAAGAGCATGATCGACTGATCTGCCTGAAAAGAGCAAAAAGAAAAGACCCCATGGGGTCTTTTCTTTTTGCTCTTTTTTACTTCTTCAGGCGCTTGTCGCACTTCTTGCCCAGCCAGGTGCCAAGGCTCTGGAACACCTGCACCAGCAGCACCAGAATGACCACCGCCACCAGCATCACCAGATACTTGTACCGGTAGTAGCCATAGTCGATGGCGATCTTGCCCAGACCGCCGCCGCCGATGATGCCGCTCATGGCGGAGTAGCCCAGAATGGTGGTCAGCGCGATGGTCACGTTCTGAATCAGGGACGGCACACTCTCCGGGATCATCACCTTGCAGATGATCTGCATAGGCGTGGCACCCATGCTCTGAGCGGCCTCGATGATGTTGCCGTCCACCTCCCGGAGGCTGCTCTCCACCAGACGCGCCACAAAGGGGAACGCTGCCGCCACCAGCGGAACGATGGTGGCGGTGGTGCCAACGGCGGTGCCGATGAGCAGGCGGGACAGGGGGAACACCATGATCATCAAAATCAGGAACGGGATGGAGCGCAGCAGGTTGATGATGACGTTCAGCACCTGCATCAGCCAGCGGGGGAGGGGCAGCACGCCGTTTTTCTCCCCCACCACCAGCAGTACGCCCAAGGGCAGGCCGATGACCAGCGACAGCGCCGTGCTCAGCACGGTGACATAGAAGGTCTCCCACAGGGCGAAGGGCAGGGTGGGCAGCGCGGTCAGCAGGTCCTGCACGGACTGCGGGGAAAACAGATCACGGTACATACTCACTCCACCTCCTCTACCTGTACGTTGGCCACGTTGTGGAGAAACGCCACGGCCTTGTCAAATTGGCTGCTGGGGATGCCCAGCATCATGCTGCCGTATACCGTTTCAGACAGCTTCTGGGTGCTGGCGGAGATGACATTGCAGAGGATGCCCTCCTCCGACGCCAGACGGGCGATCATGGGGATGCTGGTGGTCGCGGCATCCTTGAACACCAGCCGCACCAGCTTTTCGCCTGCCGGATCGTACACCTGCGCGTCGGCGCCGCCGGGGAATACCAGCCGCCGCCCTGCCGCGGACTTAGGCGCGGCGAACACCGTGCCAACCAGCCCGGACTCCGCCACGTGACCCTCGTCCAGAATGGCCACATGGGTGCAGATCTCCTTCACCACGCTCATTTGATGGGTGATGACCACCACGGTGATTCCCAGCTTTTTGTTGATGTCCCGGATCAGCTCCAGGATCTGCCGGGTGGTGTTGGGGTCCAGCGCACTGGTGGCCTCGTCGCACAGCAGTACCTTGGGGTGGGTGGCCAGTGCGCGGGCGATGGCGACGCGCTGCTGCTGGCCGCCGGACAGCTGGGCCGGGTAGGAACTCGCCTTGTCGGGCAGACCTACCAGCTCCAGCAGCTCACGGGCGCGCTGCTCCGCCTCGGCCTTCTTCACGCCCGCCAGCTCCATGGGAAAGCAGACATTCCGCAGGCAGCTGCGCTGCATCAGCAGATTGAACCGCTGGAAGATCATGGTGATCTCCCGCCGCGCCGCCCGGAGCTGGGCGGGGGTCATGGTATCCAGCCGCTGGCCGTTGACGATGATCTCGCCGCTGGTAGGCTTCTCCAGCAGGTTGATGCACCGCACCAGCGTGCTCTTACCGGCGCCGGACATACCGATGATGCCGTAAATGTCGCCGTCTTCGATGGTGAGGGAGACGTCCTTGAGAGCGTCTACCCCGCCGGCTGTGCCGGAATCAAATGTTTTGCTGACGTGCTTCAGTTCGATCATGGACGTCTCCCTCCTTTCTCACTTACTTGGTGGTCAGCGCATCCAGCGTGGTCTGCTTGCCGCCGTACAGGCCCATGGGCTCCACGTGGATAGCGGCGATGGAGGCGATATGGGTGCCGTTCTGGGCGTTGAAGTCCTCCAGATAAGGCAGGTGCTGGAAGTAGTTGGCATCCACAGTACCGTCGTCCACCACGGTGTTGGGCACCACGTAGTCATTGTAGCTCTTGATATCCAGCGTGATGTCCTTGGCGGCCAGGATCTCCTTGGCGACCTCCAGGATCTCGGCGTGAGGCGTGGGGGAGGCGGCGATGGTGATGGCCTGACCCTTCAGAGCCTCGTAGTCCACGGAGGCGTCATAGCCGTCGGTGGGGTTCTCCACCACGGACACCACGGAGCCGGCGTACTTCTCTGCGATGTAGTCAGCCACCTGCTTGCTCTCCAGCGCGGCCTTGAGCGCCAGGATCTTGGGCTCGTTCTCGCTGCCCTCCTTCACCGCCAGAATGTTGGCGTAGGCGGAGGCGCTGCCCTCGATGAACAGGGAGTCGTTGACGGGGTTCAGACCCGCGTTGATGGCGTAGTTGCTGTTGATGACCGCGTAGTCCAGATCAGGCAGCATATTGGGCAGCTGGGCTGCCTCGGCCTCCACGATCTCCACGTTGTAGGGATTGTCTACGATGTCGTTCTTGGTGGCGGTGATGCCGGCGCCGTCGGCCAGCTTGATGATGCCGTTCTCCTGCAGCAGCAGCAGGGCGCGTGCCTCGTTGGTGGTGTCATTGGGTACGCCGATCTTAACGGCGGTCTTGGTATCGCCGCTGTTGTCAGCATCGGTGTTGGTGTCCTTGCCGCCGCAGGCTGTCAGGCTCAGGGCCAGGATCAGAGTCAGGGCCAGAGCGGCCAGACGAGTGAAATAAGTACGTTTCATCTTCATGTCTCCTTTTCAGATATGTCGTAAGGAATGTATGATCTTGCTGACGGCGTACCGCGGGACTGTGCACACGCCCTGCGGTGCGCCGGAACAAACGAAAGAGAGTGGCGCATCCAAGCGCCGGAAAAAACAAAAACAGCGGCAGGTCGATCGACCTTCCGCTGCTCGTTCACACACCGGCTTTTACAAGCCGTTCAACAGTTTTTGGAAAGCAATCGATCATTTTGGGCGCGCAGAAACATGCACATGGACATCATACCCATGCACATCTGGCACATCATCATGGCAGTGCTGCGACGCTTCATGTTGCTTTCCTCCTCGCTGTATTTGCTGAAGTTGGGCGCATCATAACGCTTCCGCCGCCAAATGTCAACCCTATTTGCATATTTTGGCGTTTTTCCCAAAAAAATACTGGACATAAGCGGACGTTTTCGTGCCATCTGCCGTGGCATAAATTCTTCTTGCACAAACCACAAGATGGTGTATAATGGAACGGTGTAAACCACAACAGGGAAGGGGAGAGGGTCATGACATCCCACGTTTTTGATCTCATCGCACAGGAGGAACAGCGGCAGGCGACCACCGTGGAGCTGATCGCCAGCGAGAATTTTGCCAGCGAGAACGTGCTCCGTGCGGTAGGGAGCTGCCTGACCAATAAATATTCCGAGGGCTATCCCGCCCACCGCACCATGGGCAATCAGGGCCGCTACTACGGCGGCTGCCATGTGGTGGACGAGCTGGAGGAGTACTGCATCGCCAAGTGGAAGGAGGTCTTTGCCACCGACTACCATGTGAACGTGCAGCCCCACAGCGGCTCATCGGCCAATATGGCGGCGTATATGGCGCTGCTGCAGCCCGGCGATACGGTGCTGTCCATGAGCCTTGCCAACGGCGGGCATCTGACCCACGGCTCGCCGGTGAACTTCTCCGGCAAGCTGTACGACCTCCATTTCTACGACGTGGACGGCGACGGCCTCATCGACTACGACGGCATGGAGCGCATGGCGCTTGCACTGCGTCCCAAGCTCATCATCGCCGGCGCGTCGGCGTACAGCCGCACCATCGATTTTGCCCGCTTTGCCGCCGCCGCGAAGGCGGCAGGGGCGTATTTCATGGTGGATATGGCCCACATTGCCGGTCTGGTGGCGGCGGGGGAGCATCCCAGTCCCTTCGGTCTGGCGGACATCGTCACCACCACCACCCACAAGACCCTGCGGGGGCCTCGCGGCGGCATGATCTTCTGCCGCCCGGCGCTTGCCAAGAAGGTGGACAGCGCCGTATTCCCCGGAATGCAGGGCGGCCCCTTGGAGCACGTCATCGCCGGTAAGGCGGTGGCGGCAGAGGAGGCGCTGACCCCGGCCTACCGCACCTATATCCACAACGTGGTGGCCAACTGCAAGGCTATGGCGGCAGAATTCACGGCCATGGGCTACCGTGTGGTCACCGGCGGCACCGACAACCACCTGTTCCTGCTGGATCTGACGGACACCGGCCTGACCGGCGGGGAGGTGCAGGAGCGTCTGGACGGGTGCGGCATCACCCTGAACAAGAACTGCGTACCCGGCGACAAGCGCCCGCCGTCCCAGACCAGCGGCGTCCGCATCGGCACCGCCGCCATGACCACCAAGGGCTATACGGCGGAGGATTTCCGCTGCGTTGCCCACCGCATCGACGAGGTGGTGCGGCAGATGATGGCGGAAAAGGCCGCGCAGGCGTAAGACGCCTTAAAGAGAGCAAAAAAGTATCCCACGGCACTGCCGTGGGATACTTTTTATGTTCGTTATACCGCAGTTTTCCGCAGGAACCGCCGGAGGAACCACACGGCCATCACCGCGCACAGCGTCTCGGAGATCACCGGTGCAAACCAGATGCCCGTGCCGCCCACGGCTGCCGCCAGCAGCAGCAGCGCGCCGGCCTGGAATGCAAGTCCGCGGCCTACGGAGATGGAGATGGCGGCCTTCGGCCGCTCCACCGCCGTCAGGAAGCCGCCCATGAGGATGTTGCCGCCCAGCAGCAGATAGCACAGACCGTACCGCCGCAGCGCGCCGGCCGCGCTGCCCAGCAGCTCCGGCTTTTCCGCGCCGAGGAAGATCCCGGCGATCTGGGGGGCAAAGATCATCACACCGGCGAAGATCACCGCCGTCATGATGCCCACCGCCGTAAAGCCGTACCGCAGCAGCTTCTTGTAGCCCGCTGCGTCCTCCTTGCCGTAGTGGTAGCTGACCAGCGGCTGGCTGCCCTGCGAGATACCCAGCATGGTGTTGATGATGAGGGTATTCACATAGGCGATGATGGTGTAGCACACCAGTCCGTCGTCGCCGAGGCACCGGAGGATGACCCGGTTGAACAGGAAGATCATCACGCCGTTGCACAGCTCCGTCACGCCGTCGGCAAAGCCCAGCGGGATCAGCCGCTTGTAGATGCCCCAGTCCATCCTGAACCTCACGAAATGGAAGGTGTTGTGTCCGCCCAGGAAGTGGCGCAGATAGATGATGCACGTCAGAAGCTGGGAAAGTCCCGTGGCGAAGGCCGCGCCCCACACGCCCAGATCCAGCACGAAGATGGCGATATAGTCCAGCACGCAGTTGGCCAGACAGCCGGTGACGACCGTCAGAATGGCCAGACGGGGATAGCCGTCGGTCTTGATCAGCACCTCCATGTTATAGGAGACGATGAAGCACAGTGCGAAGGGAGCCAGACCCCGGAGATAATCGATGGTATATTGATACGTTACGCCCTTTGCGCCCAGCAGCACGGCGAACGGTTCCAGAAATACGAAGACAAGGACAGTGATGGTCAGGCCGATGCAGGTCAGCAGCACGATGTTCTGGGAGAACAGGCTGTTGGCCTTCTCGCCTTGGTTTTGCCCCAGATAGATGGCGATGATGGTGCTGGTGCCGACGGCGAAGATGACGCCGATGGAGAACAGCACGTTGGTGAACGGCACCGCCAGATTCACCGCCGCCATGGCGTATTCGCCTACGCCCTTGGCGACCATCAGCCCGTCCACGATGGAGTACAGGCTGAAAACCATGAGGGATGCCACCGTAGCGGCTACGAAATGCAGGAATTGCGATAACAGACTTCGCTCATTGAGCATTTTGGATGAGATTCCTTTCTTTCTTGATTTCCGTTTCGGATACATAATTCTATTCTAACGAAAAAAAGTCGTTCTGTCAAATACTCTTGTCATGAATGGCAAGACAGTTTATAATTATCTTCATTAAAAAATCTGTGGGGGTATTTTTTATGGAAGCTTATGTGATGGACGCTTTTTCCGCCCGCCTGTTCGGCGGCAATCAGGCCGGTGTAGCGCTGCCGGAGCATCCGCTGGACGACGGGGTGATGCAGCAGATCGCCGCCGAATTCAAGCACTCCGAGACTGCCTTTGCCGCCGTGGAGCCGGACGGCAGCGTGACGCTGCGCTACTTCACACCGGCGGGGGAGGTGGAGCTGTGCGGCCACGCCACCATTGCCACCTTTGCCCTGCTGCGGGCGCTGGGGCGCATCGGGGACGGCACTGTTACCGCCCACACCAAGGCCGCTGAGCTTGCCATCGAGGTGCAGGGCGACACGGTGTGGATGGATATGGCGCCGCCCCGCTGGATCCGGGAGCTGACGGCGACGGAGCTGCCGGAGCTGTACGAGGCCTACGGCCTGACACCGGCGGACTGCCCGGAGGGGCTGCTGCCCGCCATCGTCTCCACCGGCCTTGCCGATATCATGATGCCCGTCCGGAATCACGACACCCTGCTGCGCGCCGTCCAGAACGAGGCGGCGGTAACGGGACTGTCCAAGAAGTATGACGTCACCGGCGTCCATATGTTCTGCCTCGGCGACGACTGCACCGCCTATTGCAGCAATTATGCGCCGCTGTACGACATCCCGGAGGAGTGCGCCACCGGCACCAGCAACGGCGCATTGACCTACTACCTCTACCGTCACGGCATGGTGCAGCCGGAGCGGGAGAACGTATTTTTGCAGGGCGAGCATATGCACCGTCCCTCGGAGATCCGCAGCCGCCTGTATGCATCGGGCGACGCCGTCACCGTGCGGGTGGGCGGCCGCGCCGTCATGAGCATGGCCTGCGACATAAAGCTATAAGACAAACAGTCCACGGCTTTGCCGTGGACTGTTTGTTTTGCGGTGACAACCTGAGGTTGCGCCGTTTTACCTCCGAAAATGCCGATGCAACCTGAGGTTGCTGGACGGCAGGGGAGCATATCCGCTATACTGTGCAAGAGAACAGTCATTGGCTCGTTGGCGGATAAAAAGGAGGGTATATGGAACACGCACACTCGTATTCTGCAAAAGGCGTTCTGGCTGCACTGGGGAAGTCCCTGCTGTACCTGCTGTTTTTCATCATGGCGCAGCTCCTGACAGGCATTGCCTATACCGCCGCAGTCGCTGTCAGGACTGCGCTCGTCCACAGGGAAATGGACGTCGCGGAGGCGGCGCAGCTGGCGGCGGAGCGCCTTCTTGCCGGGGCGCCGGCGGTAACGCTGCTCGCCAATGTACTCGTTGTGGCGGTACTGCTGCTGTGGTTCCGGCTGCGGCACAAGCCGCTGGGGAAGGCGGCGGGCCTGCGCCGCTGCTCCGGCTGGACGGCGGCCTTCAGCGCCTTTGCCGCGCTGGGGCTTTTCGTGGCGATCAATCTGGCGCTGGCTCTGCTGCCGGAGGCATGGCTGGCCGCCTATAACGCGGACATGGCGCTTGTCGCGTCCACCGGTCTTCTCACGGCACTTTCCATCGTGGTCATAGGGCCGCTGGCGGAGGAACTGGTGTTCCGCGGGATCATCCAGACCCGGCTGCTGCGCGCCATGCCCACCTGGACGGCGGTGGTGCTGCAAGCCGTGCTTTTCGGCATCATCCACGGCACGCCCATCCAGATCGTCTATGCCCTCCTGCTCGGGTTGGCGCTCGGCTTCCTCCGCTGCCGCACGGGGAGCATCCTGCCCGGCTTTGCCGCCCATGCCGCGTTCAACGCCATGAACGACCCGCTGGGGCTGCTGGGCGGTGGGGCGGAGAGCTGGTACGCCCTTGCGGTCATGGCGGCGGTGTGCGCCGTGGGGTGCGTACTGTGCCGCCGCGGGCTTGCGGAGCTGGCGGCGTCGCCGGAGAGAGAACATGACAGCCCGCCCACCGCGTGATCGATATCCGCGCCCAATAGAAAACAGCATCCTCCCGCGGGGAGGATGCTGTTTTTGTCAATTCTTCGCGTGGTCACACATACCGCTGGGAGGTCACATCAAATACACCACGGGTGGTGATGCGGAGGCTGGGGATCACCGGCAGCGCCATGAAGCTCAGGGTCATGAACGGGTCGATGCCGTCAGACACGCCCAGCGCGTAGGCGGCGGCCTTGGCGGCCTCCAGATCCCGGTTGACATTGACAAGGCTGTCGTCGGACATGATGCCTGCGATGGCCAGCAGCACGTCGCCCTTCACCTCGCCGCTTTCCACCACGGTGATGCCGCCGTGGTTGCGCACGATATGGTTGGCAGCGAAGGCCATGTCTGCCTCATTGGTGCCCACCACGATGATGTTGTGGCTGTCGTGGCTGATACTGGTGGCCACCGCGCCCTTCTTCAGACCGTAGCCGCGGATGTAGCCCAGACCGATATGGTGGGTGTTCTTATGCCGCTCGATAACGGCGATCTTCAGGATGTCGTAGTCCACGTCGATGCGGTCGGTGTAGCCGCCGTCGGTGGTGGTGATCTCCCCGTTGACCATGCCGATGACGGCGTGAGGGCGGCGGTCGATGAAATCCTCCGCACACAGGGACGCCACGTGGAACGTGTCGTGGGCGCGCTTGGCCAGATAGGGGTCGACCTCCGGCGTGGGGAACTCCTTCAGCACGCCGTCGCTGTACATCAGCTCGCCCTTCTTGAACACCTTTTCAATGTTGAAATGGGTAAAGTCGTCGATGATGACGAAGTCGCCCAGATAGCCGGGGGCGATGGCGCCCCGGTTGTTCAGCAGGAAGTACCGCGCCGCGTTGTGGCAGGCGGCCTTGATGGCGGTGATGGGGTCGGTGCCCAGCGCAATGGCCTTCTTGACGATGTAGTCGATGTGGCCCTTTTCCAGCAGGTCGTTGGGGTGCTTGTCGTCGGTGCAGAACATACACCGCTCCACATATTTGTCGCACAGCAGGGGGGCCAGCGCCTCCAGATTGCGGGCGGCGGTGCCCTCGCGGATCATGATGAACTGTCCCCGCTCCAGCTTGGCGATGGCGTCTGCCAGATCGTGACACTCGTGGTCAGAGTAGACGCCCGCCGCTATGTAGGCGTTGAGGTCGTTGCCCTTCAGGTCGGGGGCGTGGCCGTCGATCTTCTTGTGGTGCGCCTGACTGGCCACGATCTTCTCCACCACCTGCGGGTCGCCGTTGATGGCGCCCACAAAGTTCATCATCTCCGCCAGACCCTGTACCCGGGGATGGTCGTAGAAGGAGTCGATGGCGCGGTAGTCCAGATTGGCGCCGGACTCGTCCAGCGGCGTGGCGGGGACGCAGGAGGGCAGCATGAAGCGTACATCCACCGGCAGATCCTCCGTGGCCTGCAGCATATACTCGATGCCGTCGGTACCCATGACGTTGGCGATCTCGTGGGGGTCGGTGATGACCGTGGTGGTGCCGTGGGGCAGCACAGCCTTGGCAAACTCCGTGGGACTGACCAGCGAGCTCTCCAGATGGATGTGGGCGTCCACGAAGCCGGGCAGCACGATCTTGCCGCTGACATCCACCTCCTCGATGCCGTTGTATGCGCCCATACCCACGATGAGCCCCTCCGCCACGGCGATATCCCCGTGGCACAGCTCGTTGGAGAACACATTGACGTAGGTGGCGTTCTTCAGCACCAGATCCGCCGGCTCCCGCCCGGCGGCCACGGCGATGACCCGCAGCTTTTTGTTGAGCTTGCGGTTGATCTTTCCGGCATAGCTTTCCTTTACAGACATATGCGATAGGCTCCTTTCCCTGCATCACACTTGGTTGTCATTAGTTTTGTTAATTTTAAATATTACCACAGCTTATAAACGTTGTCTACCCTCCCAGCTATAAAAAAAGTGCGGCAGCCCCATAGCTGCCACACTTTTTACTTATGTATGCTCACTTGACGGTGCCGTCGGCGTTGAACACCGGCAGGGGGGCGAGGAACTTGATGTCGTCGCGATCAGCGGCGTCACCCTCGGCCAGCACAGCCACGCGGCCCACCACGGTGCCGCCCGCCAGCTTCACCAGCTCCTCCATGGCGTGGATGGAGCCGCCGGTGGAGATCACGTCGTCCATCAGCAGGATGCGCTTGCCGCGGATCAGGTCGGCGTCGTCGCGGCCCAGATACAGCCGTTGGACACCGGCGGTGGTGATGGACTTATCCTCCACATGGATGGGGTCGGGCATATACGCCTTGGGGCCCTTCCGGGCGATAAAGTACTTCTTGGCACCGCTCTGACGGGCCATCTCGTGGATCAGGGGGATGGACTTGGCCTCGGCGGTGAACAGATAATCGTAGCTGTCCTTCTCCACCAGCGCCAGCATATCGCGGGCGCAGGCGACGGTCAGCTCCGCATCGCCAAAGCAGATGAAAGCGCCGATATACAGGTCATCGGTCACCTTGCAGATGGGCAGCTCCCGCTGCAGACCGGCCACGGTCATAGGATACACAGACATGATTCAAATCTCCTTTTGCGGCGCGGCGCGGAGAGCGAGCCGTCTGCCGTTATAGTATGGGAGCGCTGCGCAATACAGCGACAACCTACATTATAAGGTAAAACAGAGAAAAGTCAAGACACAGACGGGCAGCGGCGCGATTTTGTACGAAAAAGCGCCCGAGTCTCAAAGTACGCAAGCAGCGGAATATTTGTGAAAAATATGTCGAATTTGAGGCGGTTTGGTGCGTGGTTTATGCAGCGGGGTTTCAACAATGTGCACAAAAAGCGGGGCGGATTTTTTACGGGTGCGAGGAGGGGATTTGTCCGCTGACCCCTTGAGAAAAGGGGAAAGAAGTGTTATCATCGTGATAGATGGAGGCGCAGAGACACTGCGCCGACATATTTCAAACGGAACAACTATTTGAGGAGGAATTATTTATGAATGCTTATCTGGCCAGCGTTCTGGAGAACGTCAAGACCAAGCATGCCAACGAGCCCGAGTTCGTGCAGACCGTCGAGGAAGTCCTGTCCTCTCTGGAGCCTGTGATCGAGAAGCACCCCGAGTATGAGAAGGTCGATCTGCTGGGCCGCATGGTCGAGCCTGAGCGTATGTTCACCTTCCGCGTAGTGTGGTGCGACGATAATGGCCAGTGGCACACCAACCGCGGCTGGCGCTGCCAGTTCAACGGCGCGATCGGCCCCTACAAGGGCGGCCTGCGTTTCCAGAAGAACGTGTACGAGGGCATCATCAAGTTCCTGGGCTTTGAGCAGACCTTCAAGAACAGCCTGACCGGCCTGCCCATCGGCGGCGGTAAGGGCGGCTCCGACTTCGATCCCGCCGGCAAGTCCGACGCCGAGGTCATGCGCTTCTGCCAGAGCTTCATGACCGCTCTGTATCGCTACATCGGGCCGGACATCGACGTTCCCGCCGGTGACATGGGCGTGGGCGGCCGCGAGATCGGCTACCTGTTCGGCCAGTACCGCCGCCTGAAGGGCGTGTGGGAGAACGGCGTTCTCACCGGTAAGGGCTTCTCCTACGGCGGCTCCCGCATCCGTCCCGAGGCTACCGGCTACGGTGCTATCTACTACCTGCAGGAAGTGCTGAAGCACGAGAACGACACCATCGAGGGCAAGCGCATCGCCATCTCCGGCTACGGCAACGTGGGCTGGGGCATCATGAAGAAGGCCGCCCAGCTGGGCGCTAAGGTCACCTACTTCGCCGGCCCCGACGGCTACATCCACGATCCCGACGGCGTTATCACCGACGAGAAGCTGAACTTCATCCTGGAGATGCGCGCCAAGGATCCTATGCACTGCAAGCCCTATGCCGACAAGTTCGGCTGCGAGTTCGTGCCCGGTGAGAAGTGCTGGGGCGTCAAGGATGTCGACGTGTATATGCCCGCCGCCATGCAGAACGACGTCAAGATGGAGTCCGCTGAGAAGATCGCTGCTTCCGGCGTGAAGTACTACATCGAGGTCGCCAATATGCCCACCACCAACGATGCCCTGAACTTCCTGCGTCAGCAGAAGCACATCATCGTGGCTCCCTCCAAGGCTGTTAACGCCGGCGGCGTGGGCGTCTCCGCTCTGGAGATGGCACAGAACTCCGAGCGTCTGGTTTGGAGCGCCGAGGAAGTCGACCATCAGCTGCACACCATGATGGAGAACATCCACCGTGTGTCCGCCGAGGCTGCTGCCGAGTACGGCCTGGGTTACGATCTGGTGGCTGGCGCCAACATCGCCGGCTTCAAGAAGGTCGCCGAGGCTATGATGGAGCAGGGCTGCTTCTAAGCCGAACGCCTCACACAGCACCCCAACGTGCAAACAAAAAGGAACCGCCCCGGCGGTTCCTTTTTTTGCGCGGCAGACCCTGTGCTTGCAGCGTTCTTCCCAATGCGGTTGACATTTTTTCCAAAAACCGATTATACTATACGGAACACGAGACACCCGGCGCAAGCGGGGACGTGTGACTTTTCAACGGAGGGCGGGGATCGAGATACCACACGTTTCGTTTGAACAATTTCTGCGGATGCTGCCGGATCTGGCGGTGCTGGCGGTCATATATCTGCTGGTACTGCGTCCCCGCTGGCGGGAGGCGGGACGCCGGACGCTGGCGGTGCGGTCGGTGCTTTGCCTGTACCTCGTCTGCGTGCTGGGGGTAACACTGCTGCCGGTGCTGTCCAACCTGCCGGGACTGGTGGGGAACCGCTATGTACCCATGGAGCTGGAGCCGTTCCGCGACCTGCGGAACGGCTATGGAAACGCGGCGCGGCAGCTGGCGCTGAATGTGGTGATGACGGTGCCGCTGGGTTTTCTGTGGCCGCTGGTGCGCGGGAAAAAGGGTATGTGGCGGGCGGTGCTGGCGGCGTTTTTGCTGAGCCTGTGCATCGAGCTTTTGCAGTCGCTGCTGACCACGAACCGCACGTCGGACATCACCGACGTCATTGCCAACACAGCCGGCGGTCTGGTGGGCTATCTGCTGTTTCTGCCCGTTGGCAGACCGCTGCTACGTCTTTGTCAGGAAAAGAAAGAGCCGTCGGAGGAGGGATGACCCCGTCCGGCGGCTCTTTCGCGTGATTCAGAGGGATTCCCCACGCCATGCGTAGGGCAGGAGGGCGTTGACGGCCTCCGTCAGCTCCTGAAACTGGCGGCATGTCAGCGCCTGCCCGCCGTCGGACAGAGCGCAGGCGGGGCGGTCGTGTACCTCCACCATCAAACCGTCGGCGCCTGCCGCCGCCGCTGCCAGCGCCAGAGGCAGCACCAGCTCGCTGCGGCCCGCCGCATGGCTGGGATCTACCAGCACCGGCAGGTGGGTGGCCTTTTTCAGAACGGGGATGGCGGCGACGTCCAGCGCGGACCGTGCGGCGGACAGGCCGCTCTGCACACCGCGCTCGCACAGGATCACCTGCTCATTGCCGCCGGAGAGGATGTACTCCGCCGCCAGCAGGAATTCCTCCACCGTGGCGGACAGACCCCGCTTCAGCATCACCGGGCGGCGCAGCTCGCCCAGCGCCTTCAGCAGCGAGTAGTTCTGCATATTCCGGGCGCCCACCTGCAGGATGTCCACGTCCTCCAGCAGCGGGAGCTGGGATACGTCGGTGATCTCCGTGATCACGGGCAGACCGGCGTCACGGCCCGCCTGCACCAGCAGCTCCACGCCGACCCCGCCCAGCCCCTGAAACGTATACGGGGAG